>Ga0209188_1000056_pt1 | contig 130972 bp, 185 predicted proteins | sample C_130625_EF_Meta_FD_187307 | JGI IMG/M metagenome (GOLD analysis project Ga0209188, IMG submission 187307) | Freshwater microbial communities from Lake Croche, Canada to study carbon cycling - C_130625_EF_MetaG (SPAdes) (version 2) | ecosystem: Environmental > Aquatic > Freshwater > Lake... | reverse complement strand
AAATTTCCAGTATCTGTATTCAGTAGAATCATCAGCAAGGTCTTCCAATTTGTTTTGGAATGCTCTTTCTGTTTTAGATTCTAGGTCATCACCTAACTCTGACTTGTCGTCATTTTGTAAAGTAGATTGTTTATTCTTTTTAGATGGTTTCAGATCATCGTCGTTATCATCATTTTGTTCATCAAAATCATCATCAGCATTGATATCAAAGTCACCATCAAATGGATCTTCGTCTTCTTCATCGTCACTATCTTCAGCGTCTTCAAATTGTTGTTGTTGCTTGCGTTCCTCGGCAACTTGTTTAGAATATGCATAGATATCGTTTGCCAATGCAATGATTTCATCGATTGTCTCAGTTCGTTCAGCACGATTCACAAATGTCTTTTCGTCAGGTGTGAATGTTACACCACACTGGAAACCAGCCTTAAAGTAAAGATTGATTTTGTCAATGAGTAAAAGTTCGTCAAAGTCTTGAATTTGTTTCGTGCCAAAGAAGTCACGATCATTGAGTTGCTTGTATCCTTCGTTCATGCGTTTGCGCAATCCTGGATACTTGCGTTTGATAAGTTTCTCGATACGAACATCTTCTAAGACGTTCATGTATGAGTGTAACTTAGGGTATAGTTTTAGTGGTTCAATATATGTACCATCAGTGTAAAGGGCATGACCCACTTCGTGACCAACTAACATATCTTCAATTTCGGGAGTCATATCTTTCCACATCGGCAGAGTCAGGATACGACTCTTGATGTCAAAAGATGCAGTGCGAGTTCTGGCACGAATCACTGAAAGATTTTCAGTTGCCAGTAATTTTGCGGAGAGATCAGTTGCTTTCATTTCCATTATTTATTCTCCAAATGCTAATTCAAATTCATGTTTTGTTAGTAGTGCTTCAATTTCTGCACGATTCGCCAATTTTACAGGAAGTATTTCTACAATGTCAAGAACATCTTCATATCCGTAATCAGCGCACAAACAAGCCAACTCAAAGTCATCGAAACCACTCCATTGATTTTGCATAGTTTTCTCCATAATATAACGACTATTATACACCAGTCATTAATTAAAGACAACATTTATTTTTACCCCGAATCTACAGGGCTTGGAGAGAAGTGACTACTTACTTAGTTGCAATAATGGAAAAATCATTGCGTTTTTCGAACCTAATGACGGATCTGAACTTGTCAAACAACTGATCACCCTTGTGGGAAATAACAAAGATGTTTGTGTTCTCTCCGAATTGATTCATTAGATTAAGGAAGTAATCTGTTCCTGCTGTGTCCAAAGATGAATCGAAGATCTCATCCAACAACAGTAGGTTTGTATTGACGGAGTTCTTCATTTTTGCAATCTGTCTCCATGTGAATAGGATTGCTAAATCTATCCTCATTTTTTCACCCTCACTAAATGAAGCATAGGTAAAGTCATCTCTGAATCTAGACTTAACTGATTCGTTGAATGCTTCGTCTAGTTCAAAGTGAATGTAAGCATCCATTGCTTGGAGATACTTGTTGATCAACTTATTCATGATAGGTAGATACTCACGAATGATTGCTGTCTTGATACCAGTATCTTTTAATAGGATATTGGCGACTTCTTCAAGATTACGCTGTTCATTTAGAGTTGTCTTAGTATGAATCTTAACAATTGCTTCAGTGGCAAGTTCTTTTAACTTGGCTTTCTCTTCATCGATATTTGTTGTATCAGTTTTTGCGCTTTCGATTTCAGCCTGCATCTCTTTAACTTGTTTATTGAGTAAGGTGATCGTAGAGTTTCGTGTAGATAGTTCAATATTTTTGCTGGTAATCTCTGATTGGATTTTAGTAATCTGAGATAGTTTCGCATTAAGATTGGAGAGGATTCCTTCGAGTTCACTGATCTTTGTGTTGTTGTCCAGCAACTTATCATTAAGATCTTTGACGATCGATTCTTTGTATTCTTCTGCAATATCTTGGTTGCACGATGGGCAAACATCATGTTCACTAAAGAACTCTGTGTTGTGCTCACAAGTTTCGATTTTCTGGAGTAACTTGGACTTGATTGACTTGGCTTTGTCGATATCTTCAGCAACAGTTTCCTTGTCATTGATGCTTGCTTTAAGAGTATTGATCTCCGAAAGGATAGATTCGATCTCGCCCTCAGCAGATAAAATCTCAGCATTGTTTGCAGTAATTTTTGTGGCGATACTTTCGATGGCACTACTCTTCGCTTCATTGATAGTTTTGATGAGTTGTGTCTGCGCATCAACCTTTGTCTTCGCAGTCGATATTTCGTTTTCAATTTTGGCAATAGCATCTTTAGTTTCCTGTGCTTTCTCTTTCAATAACTGATTCATTGTAGAGAAAATACGAATGTCGAGAATGTCTTCGATAACTTCTCTTCGTTGACTTGTTGGTAACTGCATGAATGGAACAAACGATGCAGAACCAAGGATAACAACTTGCGTGAATGTCTTGTAGTTCAGTTTAAGAATCTGCTGTTCAAGAATCTTTTGATAGTCTCTTGATGCAGCATCTTGGTTAATCATCTCACCATCTTGCCAGATTTCAAATACATTGGGTTTGATACCACGAATGATTTTATATTCTTTACCATTGATGTCAAACTCAACTTCAACAGAGCAACCCTTACCATTGATGGAGTTGACCAACTGTCCTTTGTTGATATTACGGAATGGTTTACCGAATAACGAAAAGCACAATGCATCTAAGATTGTGCTCTTACCTTCACCATTCTTACCAATGATAAGAGTAGTCTGCGACTTGTTTAGTAATACTTTGTTCGGTGAGTTGCCAGTGGATAAAAAGTTCTTCCACTGTACGCTTTTAAATACGATCATTCAGCCTTCCATTTCATACCCATAGATTTATACATAAACTTCAATATAAAATTGGGTTTCTTTTTAGAGATAATAGTAATCGGCATTGCATCAACATTAATAGTAAAGGATGGATTACCAAGATTATTAGAGATGGTAGTCCAAGCAGTCCCAGTACCACCAGTACTAAGCAAATAAGAACCAGATAATACAGTAGAATTTTTTAACTGTTCGGCTCGCTTATCTAAAATATACTTTTCGGTTTGCGTGAAATCTAAGTCAAGATTAATCTGTTCTGTCAGTGAAAAGAAATACTCAATCTCAAGTTGTTGCATCATACTACCTCGATGTTGATTGCCTCAGTGTAAAGTGTTCTCATGTATGTCTTGATTTGTTCTTTGTCAACATCAGTTTCAATACTATCAATGTAATGGGTGAGAACAGATACCGTATCTTCGAGATTAAGTTCTTCACCAATCTCACCATCTTGAAACTCTGACATGTCTTCAATAATCTTGATCTCATGACAACCCTTATTATACAACTTCTGAATGAATTTGTCAAATTTATAAAAGTCATTCTTGTTTACAACTACTAACTTTACATATTTCTGCTCAAGTTCAATTGTGTCTAAGTCGACAGGTTCTTGGTCTTTGTCGTTGTATTCGATTCGTTCAAACATTCGATAAGGATTGCAAATGAATTCAAGTTCTCTTGTACTAAGATCGAACAGGTGGAATCCTCTGGGATCGTTATAGTCCTGCCATGTAAGTTCGTACGGATTTCCGAGATAATGAATATGCTGATCACTACTCCTATGGTGATAGTGCCCAGAAAAAACCAAATCAAACTTCTCAAAAGTTTCTTTAGCCAAGCCATCGTGTGATTCCATTCCTCTATACATTGCAAAGCCAGCGATCTCAAGATGTCCCATGCAGATTTCGGCTTTAGTGTTTTTAATATGATCCAGAGATTCTTGATAGTTCTCTGGACAAATCCATGGCAACATACAGATGGATGTTCCATCAATAACTATTGTTTCTGGTTTGGAGATAACATCAATGTTACCGTATTCAACTAGAAGTAAATCTGGAGAGTTTACCTCATTAGTATTTTTATAATAAGTGTCGTGATTACCAGCCAGCATGTGCACTCTAATACCACGCTCTTCCAACTTGTCGAAGAACATTTTCTTTGCTCTGTCAAGTGCGTAGAAGTTGACATACTTCCTTCTATCAAAAGTATCGCCAAGAACAAGAACAGTGTCAATAGAATTTGCATCAAGAGCAGGAAAGAAAGTATTGTCATAGAATTTTTCGAAGAAGTCTAAAAAAGCAATACTATCATTACGAGCACCAAAGTGTTGATCTGTAATAATGGCTACCTTCAAATGAAACCTACCTTTCTATTTACTTGTGATTGTTTGCTGCCTTCAGATTGTCGATTAAACAATTCTGCAATAGAGAATTCTACAACATCACCACCTTTTCGTTCTGGTATTGTTGCACCTAGTTTTTCTGCGAGTTTTTTAGCATCGAACAAAGACAATGGTTTAAATTCAACGATGTCAAAACATCTTCCTGGACGAATAAGAGCAGAGTCAATATCACGAACACTTGGAAGATTGGTAGAGAAAATCATCTTCTTACCTTTAGTTGTAACAAGACCATCACCCACATTCAAGAAACGATGCATCATTGTGTTACCATCGCTACGAGATTTCAAGAATGCATCACTGTCTTCAAGAACCATAATCTCTGCGTCATCCTCGATGAACTTTGCGAAGAACCCATCTTTCTCAAGAATGCCAGCATCATAAGTTACGATTGCAGAGCAGTTGCGATGAGCAAGCAGACCACGAATGAATGTAGTCTTACCAGTTCCTGGAGGTCCAATTAGTAGGAGAATGTTAGCAGAAGATTCCATATAACGATCGTAATAATCGCCAAGGGATTCGCCTTTGAGGAATGGATACATTTCTTCAACAGGCATGCGGTCACGATTCAATGGAACATTAACGGAGTTGCCATCAGCACCATATACCCATTCAATGTAAGAAGAAACCACATCAAAGTTTTCTTCAACAATTTCAATCATGTCTTCTGCAAATTCAACATCACCAAATGCACGAACAGTGGTTGAATTAGAGTTAACATCAAACTTGATAAAGTTGTTAGTATTTTCTTCAATAATAAATCCAGTCGATGCATTACTTTGCACGAACAAACAATCTTTGTATTGATCTTCTGCCCATTTGGACCATCGTTGACGATCGCAGAGAACAGTTGTTTCTCGTTGTACAGTTGATAGTTTTGCATCAACACGACGCTTCATAATTTCGACTGTGACTAAGTCTTCGAAATCAGAAACACCTAAAAATATTTTTTCATTATTACTCATAATCTCATTCAAATCAAATTGGTTATCGTATGTATCCCATACATATTTTCTAAGAAGTTTTTTGCCTTGTTTTTTTCGTCTACTTTTTAAACTTCTTGCCAGTGCAGGGTAAGATCTCGTCACTGTTTTATGTCCTGCTGCTAACTCACGAATCCACTGTCTTATGTCCTGTGTCATTTTCATCATCCAAAAAACTGTTCAATGTATTTTCCATCTTTTTCTTTGCAGCCTTTTCTTTCTTACGTCCAATGAAATCATCGAATGTATGATTCTGCTGCATGAAGTCTAAATACGCATTATGAAATTCACCTGTGTCATCTTGTTCTTGTAACTCAAACATTTCAAAGGGCATGTCTTGAATCAACTTACCTTTAATATAACTTTGTTTCTTTTCCTTAGCAATCCTTCGCAGAAATGCATACCAGATAATCTGCGTAAAATATGCAAATGGATTATTGGATTTGGTGGGATCAAAGTTATCAATATACTGAAGACAGTTTTCAACGCCATCAGATATCATCTCCTCACGATAGGAGTAATTGATAAAGTTTGGTTTATAAGAAAGATGGTTTGCTATCTTAAGAATGCATTCACCAATGTAATTACTTACTTGAGGTTTCGGTAAACCTTTTTCTTCAGCTTCTTTTTTCTTAGCTCGCATCTCAACGATAGCTGCTAAAAAATCAGCGTTATTTACATATTGTGCCATACATACTCGTTCCTCATTTAATTCAAGTTATTCATAAGTATACATCAATCATGACGAAAAGACAAATCTTATTGGATTGCAAAGTTGTAGATAAAATAAATTTGCTTTTTTAATTGACTTGAGACATAATCACTATGTTAGGGTTGATCGTTACCTCTAGTTGATTGTTTCGTTTCCTTCAACAAAGACTCTGTATCTCTTCTCTTCTTCCTCGTCTTTAGGTATTCTTGCTAAATCTTCTAGCATAGAGATTCTTCTTACTGTTTCTTCTTGCGTAAGATCATCTTCATATTCTAATTCATCTATAGAATCAACAGAACCATCTTTGTTTTTAGATACAAAAGAAATTCTCTCATGCTCTGCAACAATGCGTTGATAATGAGGAACAAATAGATGATGCAACTTCTTAACGAACATAATGTCTCGTTTAGCAATTACAAATGTACGATCATCCGAGAATTGACAAAGAGGATGTGCAGTTACATGCTCACGACTTTGTTCAACTATCGGAATAGTTTTTATACACATGGGAGATTCAAGTAGAACATGTTCATCATCTTCTTCTTTGAGCACAGCCATAACCTGCTCTCCCGAAGTGAGTTTCATTACAATATAGAATTCGTTTTCGTCTAACATAGATCCACCTCTATTATTTTAACTTTAAATTCTTCTTCAGCGTAAGTTTTATATCTTTCAGCTGCATGATTTAGAGTATGGTTTTTCCAAGACTTCCAATGTAAATCATCGGCAAGATCAAACAAATTACATTTTGTCTTGCCATCTTTCAATCTCAATCCACGACCAATACTTTGCAAGTTACGAATCTTGCTCTTTGATGGTGATGCAAAAATGACATTCTCAAGAGAAGGTATATTGATGCCAGTGGAGAATGTACCAAAACTAGCAATAATAATAGCGTCGCTTTCACCTTCTGTAATGTGACGAATCGCTTCACGATCTGTTGTATCAGTTCCTCCGTAAACAAAGAACACTTTACGATTTTCGTGTACTTTATCTTTTATTAATTCATATAAAATCTTACCATGCTTTTCAACAAACTGGAAAAGCACTAAGGTATTACCCTCACACTTTACTGCAAGATTACGAATAAATTTATTTCGTTTTTCATTACTCACAAGAAAGTCCATCTCTTCTTGATACGTCTTATTCTTTTGTGTTTTACGAATTTCTTCGTTGTACTTCAACATCACACACATTATATTTAGGGTAGTCAGTCTTCCTGAGTCCATAAGTGCTTTGGTTGTAGTAACTTTATGCACTGGACCAAACATACCTTCAAGAACTAAACGATGCACTTTCTTATTATCAAGTGTTCCTGTTGTTCCGATTCTGTAACGAATCTTGTCCATCTTTTCCATAACTGTTGTTAGGGATTTTGCTTTGAACTGATGTGCTTCATCTCCGAAGATTACATCGAACTGAGCAAACCAAGATTTAGGTTGTAGGTATACTGACTGCCAAGTTGTAATCAATACATCTTTAGTAAATTCTTTAGTGAATCCTGCATAAAGTTTCTGACAAGCACCTGCAGTATTAAAACCATTGGCAGAGGAGTAGTCTTCAAAGTCAGTGTACAACTGCTCAACAAGTGAAGTCGTTGGAACTATAATAATACATTTACGATCGTGTGCAATATGCCAACGCATCGTGGTATAAATTATAAATGACTTTCCTGACGCAGTGGGAGATAATAGCAGTGTGCGCTCTTTATCGAGAGCAGTCTTTACTGCTTCAATTTGATAGTCTCGGATTTCGATTGGTTTACCACGACCATGAGGATTGAGTGACTTGGCATAGTCTTCTACAATCTGATGTGTGATATTGTTTTGATGGAATACAGGAGTTACATATTCAATGCCATACCCATTGCGAGTGGCAAACTCTTCAACATATGATACTAGACCAACATAAAGAGTTTTTCTAACTTGATCGTATAGACGAACTTTTCCATCCCAGAGTCTTGCTCTGAATTGTGGTGTAAATCTTGCACCTGGATATTCATAGGTAAAGAAGTCAGCGAGTTCTTGTTCAATAGAACCATCGCTAAAAACTCTAACATAAACTTCGTCTAACTTCTCAATTTTTATCATTACATACCAGCTAGGAATTTCTTCCATTCTACTGCAGTCTTAATCTGCCAATCTCTGGCTTTGATTTGACCAAGAACGGATTCAAGAAAATAAATCATTGTTTCAAGATAATCAATCTTGACTCTTAAAGTATTTAGTTCGATATCACCTGAGAGGAATTCATCCATCTCATTCTTTAATGGTTTAACACCTTGCCATTGTTCCCAACCAAGAGCGATTAATTCATCACGAGATAGTTCACCACGATATAAGCGAAACTTATTCTTGCGTAACAAGTTGTAATCTGATTGGAGTTTGGTGTGTTTTAGTTTGACATTGACAAGTAGTTTTAAATACTTGGAATGTAACTTGGGAGTAGCTGTGGTTGTTTCACCGAGATAGTTGTCATCTATCTGGCAATCAATTTCCCACGCTTCTTGCAATTGTTCAATATTCATAATATCCTCACATTTATATACTGCCATTATACCGCAGTATTACAAAAAAATCAAGTTTGTCTTACAAGAATTTATAGTATCCGTAGCGGAATGTTGCATTCCCTACTAGGTATTGCACATCTGTATTGGTAGATGCAAACATTAGCGAGTCAATCGTAATTGGAAACATATCGCTAAACTGAATTGTTTGGGACACTGAATTGTTGCCAGCTAAAATTTGCAAAGTAGCATCAGAGTAGTTCTTTGCTAACTCAGAATAATTCAAAGTATCATTAGCATTAAAATTTATATACTGTTGATATGATTGTGGGAAACCTAAAGCGATAATCCAGTTATAGATTGCTTTGTAGTTTGCCATATCAGAATCAACTAAGAACTGAACAGTTAGTTGATCGTATGTTAATGTTTCACCTGGAATTGGTTGCACATTAAATGGGTTACCAAATTCTGGAGCACCAAGAGTGATACCTGGAATATTTACCTGCTGACAAAAGAATGACAGATTAGGTAATTTGGTAATGTTAAACATAAATCCATTAGGTGATAATGGAGTAATGTTATCTGGTAGTGGACAGGAAATAGTTGTAGTAGCCATAAGTTTATTTATCCAAATAAAAAAGAGGGATCCGAAGATCCCTCTTAAAGTACCGCTTCTTAATGTCGGCTTAATTCATAACCAAGCCGAACCTAGATTACATTAGGTTAGTAACCTTAACACGACGGTAGTAGTAGTTCACGTCAGCTGTCAAGTTGTCTTGACCAGAAGTGCCGTCATCCAAGTTAACGAATGGGTTAGCAACTAAACCGTAACGAGTCTTGAAACCAATCTTTGGTTGGAAGCTGTTAGGATCAACTGCACGAACCATTTGCAATGGAACGTATGGGCAATAGAACAAACCAGCGTCAAAAGCAGATGCGCCTTTGTAACCAACAACGAAGAACTGAGTAGAAGATACGTTTGAAGTATATGGGTCAACATACACTTTGTACTTACCATTCAATACACCAGCGAAAGTAGTGGATGTATCATCAACAGTCAAATCATTCTTACCAGTCAAGCCAGAAGAATAATCTAACACACCAGCCATTGCTAGGGCAGAAGCCACATCAGCTGAAGTGATGATCACGTTACCACGACCACGACGAGTTTGTTGACCGATAGCATTGGCTTCACGTTCGATTTGGAACATTAGACCTTTGAACTTCTCAACAGACCAACGACCATTAGAGTCAGTATCTAAGTCGAATGTACCAGCAGTAGTTACACCAACTTGAGCACCTGGCTTAGCAGTTTGGTAAATTGTACGGATAACTTCACGGTTGATTTCAGCAAGGATCTCAGTAGAGAGAATGTTGCTTAATTCGCCTTCAGCGTCAAGACCATGAACAGACTTCATGTCTTGTGCTAATTCGATAGAGTATTCTGCCTTCAAAGCACGAGTCTTTGCAGTTACAGAAGTCTTTTCGATAGAGAAAGCCATAGCACCGAAAGAACCATCACCAACACCACCTTGACCTAAACGCTCGCCATCAGATGTTGCTAGACCAGTACCAGTAGTTTCAGAACCACCGAAGTCATATGCACCAGAGTGAGTACCTGTACCAGCGAAGTCTGTATCAGCTTCGTTGAATAGAGCCTCAGTACCACCTTGAGTAGAGTAGCGTGACTTCATTGCGAAGATCAAGCCAGTTGGTTGAGTCATTGGTTGTACACCGCAAACATCATAAGCGATCATTTGTGGCATTGCACGACGAACCAAGCTGATCATTACTGGATCAAACTTAGCGAAACCGCCAGTGTCGCCATAAGAGCCAACAGCGTTAGCTGGAGCAGCTTCGAACAACGCTTCACGTTGCTTAGCCATTTCACGCTCTTGGTTTTCTAGAAGAACCGCAGTTACTTCTTTACGATAGTTGTCACGAATCTTTGGAGCACTTTCGTGCTCAAGAATCGGAGCCCATTTTTTTACTAAATCTTGACGAGTAGTCATTTTGGATTTCCTTATTTGTTTAATTTGTTGAGCTGTGCAGCATAAGCAGACATAGCAGGATCAAGTGTTACCTTTTTCTCTTCTGTCAACGCTTCTACTGGAGCATCAGTAACTACAGATTGAACTGTAGCTGCTTTAGTTGTGAAGTAATTTTCACGGATAGTCTTTACTTTTGTTTCAAAACTTGCTTGGTCTTCATAAGAGAGTTCTTCAACAAGAGACATAAACTTTTCAGTTTCTGTATCTGTCAAGCCTTCGCTTACAGTCTTAACGATTTCAGCACGATTGCTTTCAGCAAGAGTCTTGCTTAGTTCAATATTAGCTGCAACTTGTTCGTTAAGTTTTGCTTCCAATTCATCGATTTTAGATTCCATTTCGCCAAGCACATCGAATTTCTCTTCAGGAATATCGATATAGTGCTCTTCAAATAAATTCTTCAAACCGCCAATGAAACCTTCAAGAATATCGGATTTCATACCACGCTCTAGGGCAATTTCATTCTGTGTCATCCACTGCTCGGCAATATAACCGAGGTATCCATCAACTTGCTCAACAATTCCCTCTACATTCTGTGCAACGCTCTCTTGGAGTTTTGCTTCGAATTCTTCTTCAATACGAGCAACTTCTGACTTAACACGAGTCATAACAGCTGCTTCGAAAATAGTTTCTGCTTTAGCACGGAACTCTTCAGATAGTTCTTCACCATTCAATAATGCATCAACATCTTCTTTAACGCTAGTGCCTGTGCGAATGACTGCTTGGTCGCCAGCAACTGCTTTAGCAGTAGCAGGGTTAGATTTCTTAGCAGGTGCATTCTCTGCATCGTTTTGATCTTTTACATCATTGCGATCATTGTCTGCATTTTGTGCTGGGTTGCTAGTTGGTACATTATTAGATGCATCACGGATTGGAGACTGATCACCAGCCTTTGCTCCGTCTTTACCTGAGTCCATACCACCTTCTGTGCCGTGTACTTTGAATTCGTCTAGTTTCTTAGACTCAGCCAAAATTTCAGCGATTTTTTGTTCGATTGACATCGTTTTCTCCTGTAACTGGATAGTTCTATTAGATTATTTATTATTTATCTGATTTTACTCAGAAACTTTTGGAAAGCATAAATCTTGGCTTCCTCTAGATTTCGTGAAGAAGCCTTGCGAATAGAACGCTTCGCTTCCTCAATATGTTGTTCCACAAACTTTCCATCAACAAAGACCCACTCTTTTGACTCCATAATACCTCTAACGAACGCATCTGGAGCAGATGGATCGGCAACGATGTCAGCTGCAGTGGACAGCATAAAATCGTCTTGAACAATTTGAACACCTTCGTTATTTGTTTGAAGGGAACCTAGTGCTCTGCTAGATACTCCAAGGTTTGCACCGCCATCTAAAAGACCACGTGCAATTTGACCCATTGGGGTTTCTAGAATCTTCGCCTTGCCGATGTAGTTAGTACCTTCTTTGCGTAAACTAACAATCATGTGAGATACACGATCCAAATTAATGGAAGGAGTATCTGGATGACCAAGTTCGCCATAGGCACGATTCTTTTCGACAGATTCTTTAATGTAACGACCTACTTCATTATCCATAATTGATTCTGGATACATACGACCATTACGATTTTTCAGTTCAGATTGAAGAAAGATTCCTTCAATAAAATATTCTTTTCCTTTGCCAAGTTTAGACTCAACAATGGTATTTGTTTGTTCGAAAACTTCTCTAATTAGTCTCATGATTATGCCTTATCTGGAGAACCACTTAATGTGGTAGAAGCACCAACACGAGTTGGATCGTCATAAGCACCGTAAGTAGCATTCTCAACTTTAGTAGACCAGCCAGCAATTTTACGGAGAACTAGGAAACCAGAAACATCTTTTGCAGCACCATTAGTAATAACGATGTCATAAGTATTGTCATTTGTTACTGGAATACCCCATGCATTGAATTCAGCATAAGGAGCATTCTCTGGTGCGCATACAAGCACAATTTTACTATTACGAAGAATTGAAACTTTTGAAGCCAGTTCACCAACAATACTGTATTTAACAATATTAACTACAGGTGTATCGCTATTTCTTGCTTGAGTAGTAGCAGTTAAGTTGGCAATAGTAATAGTGCCAGACTCTGCTAAGGAAGATGTGAAGTGAATCACAGTTTCCTGATTGGTATTCTTTAATGTCGTGATAGTCATCGCCATCTTATTGTTCCTCTAATTTTGTAAGCACATGAAAGAAGTTCTCTTTTGACTCTCTCATATACTCAATAATTTCTGTTTGATTATCTAATAAGTTATTTAGGCGCACTTGGGTACGCTCGTCAATAGTTACAATTGACTCATCATTAAGAACATAGTGCAATTTACCCTCAACCAATCTGTCCAGTTTATTAAGAGAACGAATACCTTGAACAACTGGGTCTACACTAAACATGTGAGAAGAAGCAAGTTTTATATAATTTTCGATTAATGTATCGGTAACTTTAATATCGTGATATTCTTTAATAATATTTGCGACAGTATGTTCTGATAGTTCCTCGTATAAGTCTTTTGATACTTGTTCTTCTAACTGATGTGAAATATAGTCTTGTTTAATGTATTGTCTTGCTTCTTCTAAACTCGTAAATTCTGTTTCAATACCATTTATCAAAACCTTACCATCTTCAGTTCTTTCGATTAACTGAAGATAGGATCTGACGCTTTCAACGACATCAGATCGTTTTAGAGATTTTGTAAATTCGTAGTAACGCATTATGCGTGCTCGTTCCAATTAGAATTTGTTGCGTGGCCAGCATCATCATTATAATGTTTTGCGCTTTGGGTTTTATATGCAGTATGTTCTGCTGAATCTTTACCACCCAAATGTTTATTTACAAAATCACTATGAAAATGTTTTGGTACTTTAGCTCCACCAGAAGTATTATCTACTGAATATGCATGATTTGTATGTTGCGCCACTGCAGCTGCAGTTTCTTTTCCATGATGCTGTTCTATTTTAGACAATGTAGCTTGTGATTTTGTTTTATTACCTGCAGCCCCATGTTCATAATGATCTGCAGCTAATTTACCAAGTGATGGTTTCGATGCAGCCTCAGTGAAAATATTAGAGGTCTCATTAGACTCCATTACCTGCAAAGTTTTATTGATTAAGTCTGACATCTTTATCCCTTTATTCTTCCGTAGTAGGTTCAGCGATTGGCTCTGCTTGTTGTGCAAACATACCCTGCGCAACATCTTGGCGCATTGTATCTAATCTAGCAGATAACTTTTCTGCCATTGCATTTGTAAACGCATTTTCTGTTTCAAGTGCATCGCCAGCCTGAATTGCTTGGACTAAATTTTGTACTGTTTCACTCATAATATTCTCCTATTAATTTGGCCAAGTACCAGTTTTTAATTTGGTAACTTTCCCTTTACTTTGCTGCGTATCTGTATCTTGCCCAGCATCTTGTTCTGCTTCAGCATCAGCTGTTTGTTGATCAGGAGCACCCTGATCTTGCTGAGGTTGTGCAGCCTGTTGCTGTTGCATTGCCTGTTGTTGCTGTGCTTGCGCATCCATTTGCGGTTGCTGCATAGCCAATTGCATCTGTCCTTGCATATCTGCTTGTGCAAGCATTTGATCTTTTTCGTTCTCAATCTGTTTGTCCATCTCTTTGATATCTTTTTCATCGAGGTGTAGAACATTCTTACGAGCCCATTCCATTGAGTAATATTTACCAATGTATGGATCCATTAACTGTAACAATCCCATTCTTTGTTGTAGAATCTCAGAATCTTTTAGTTCGCTATAATGATTGTCTTCAAGATAATCATATTTAATATTGAACTGAATATCATCCCACTCATCTGGACGGATAACACCTTTAGAGATTAACTGAACTCTCAACGCATGCGAGAACAATATACTAAATTTCTTACGTAGTCTGACAATAAATTTATTAAACTTAACTTCATCACGAGAAATCTCTGTTGAACGACCAATACTAAAACCTTGTTGCTGTTGCATACGGCTAATTGGAACATTCAATGCATGATAAAGTTTATTCTGGAAGTATTCAATATCTTGAATCTCACCTAAATTCTGACCACCTGGAAGTGTAGTAATCTCAGTACCCTTACCACCCTCACGACGTGGCATCCAGAAATCTTCCATCATTGAAAGATGACGACGATCGTCACGTGTTTCACCAGTAGTTGCATCATAAACAATCTTGTTACGGAACTTGTTCATGATATCATTTACATACTGTTCTGCTTTCAACTTAGGTAAATTACCCACATCGATATAGAAAATCCTGCGTTCAGGTGCACGGCTAATACGATAGATGACTAAAGAATCTTCAATCATCTTTAATTGATTTACTGGTTTGATCGCCTTATGTAGATAAGACATTGCCATTCCAGTATTTGAGTCTACATAACCTGAAGGTGCATAGACTACTGAATCTAATCCAAGTTTAACACCATGCGTTGTTTGCTCAGTGATACCCTTGTCATTGTAAAGATAGTATTCTTCTACTTCTTGTACAACTTCAACACCTTGTGGTGTTCTTGCTTTCTTAATATTTTTAATACGACGAACTTTACGAGGGTCAATGTAACGTAATTCTACAATACCCTGTTTAATATTTGATTCGTCAATAAGAATTTGATAATATAATCTTCCATCAACATACCAGCTACGGAAGATTTCATGCGCTCTTTCGTTAAACTTAAGAATGCGAAGAATATTATTAAATTCTTCTCTTATCTTAGTTTTGATACTAGAAGAAACTTTAACATCATCTAAAATAATTTCAACTGATGTTCTTTCTTCATTAGCTACAATTGCTTCATTAATGATATCTTCAATTGCATTATCACAATCACTATATTGAGCAACTTCACGATAACGACGGATTAAGTCGTTTTCGTTTTTAATGACACCTTCAAGATCCATGACCATACCGTAGTAGCCACCAGCATTTACACCAGTGTTTACTACGGTTGCGCCTGTTTCTTGTGCTGAAGGAGGCACTACACTAGGTAGTGTCTCGTCCTGCTTGCGTTTTATTTCAAACCCAAATATCTGCATTATGTAAAAACCTCAGTTAATTATTAAAGCGGGAAACTACCAACTGGAGTGTCAATACCAACACTAACACCAAAGCCAGAAGCTGCACCAGTAGCAGATGTAAAGAAGTTGTATTGGAACTCTACATCAAACTGTTCAATTGCATTTTGTTGTTCGTAATCTAAACCAATTGCAGAAATTGTAGTTGGGAAAGCATCAACGAATTTGTAACTCTTAATAATTGCACCATTACGATCTAATTGGTGCACGTTCAAGTCAACTTGATAGTCAGTAGGATTAACACGACCATTAGTAGTGTTATAGTTCTGAATACCAGATTGCCATTGCTCTAGTGCATTACGGATACCAAAAGTGGTATCGTTGTAAACTGTCACAGTCCATGGTTGGAAAGTTCTTTCACCAGCAAAGTTAACTGGACGACCACGATAAAGAACTGGTAAAGTTTCGATAGTGGAAGCAGGTAGTTGAGCAGCCTTACACAAAAACTGTGCACGAGCACCAGCAACTACCCCCAATGTAACATAAGATGGGAATGAAAGTTCAACACGGAATTGATTAGGGCGAGCACCGCCACCAATCATCTGCGCTTTGAAATCAGCAATATTTGCCATTTAATTCTCCTTGTTCTTTTCTTTATTTATCTTGAATTACGCACCGATTTCTGAGAAGTTAATCGCAGAACGAGCAGCAACGAAATTGAGAGTGATAAAGTTGATAGAACGATTTGGCTTAACGAAGATATCAGCAACGAATTCGTTACGATCGATAACTTCACCTGTGTTGTTAGACTCATCGCACTTAACAACGAAATCAGTAATACCACGACGACCCTGTACGTCACGTAGGAATGGTTCAACTAAGTTCTTGAACTGTGCACGAGTAAATCCATCGTTGAATTCGAACAACTGGAATTTAGCAGCAGTTGCAATCGCCTTTTCCATAACGATGAATAGACGACGCACATTGATACGATCAAATGCACTTGGCTTAGCCAATAGAGTCTTGTCACCGAACAGAACAGTACCTTCTCCTGGGAATGTAACAACTGGGTTAACACCCTTCTTGTAAAGAGTATCACGAAGTGTTTTGTTTGGATTGAATGCCAACTTAACAACATTCTTGATTTGACCACGATTTAAACCACCTGGAGAGAACCATGGGTCATTCGTGTAGTCAGTACGAGCACATAGACCAGCAACATCACCATTCAATGGGATATAACGATACTTGTCATTGTAGCGATCGTATTGATACTTGTAACCAGTATCCATAACAGCATAAGAGCTAGATGGAAGAGCATCACGGTAAGTAGTGATAGCAGTAGAAGCAGTTGAGTCGCTACCGATAATTACATCACCAGAAGATGTATCTTGTGGAGAGATAAACGCTACGCAATCTAAACGAACTTCAGCGATGTTATTGATAACATAAGTTGCAGTTGCAGCAGATGCTTTACCCAACATAACTAGGCTGACATCATACAATTCAGCATTTGCAAATAAAGCAAAAGCGTTTTGTTTATCAGAATCAGTTGGAGCAAAATCGTCAACACCACCAGTTAGTGATGATGTAACTGCAGCAGACATTGACTTGAAGTATGGTGTATTTGTATATGTTAATCCTGTTGGAGTACCAGTAGTAGTAACGATAGCAGAACCAGAAACAGTAGTTAATGTGAATGCAGTCACGCTTGGTGAAGTACCAGTAACAGCAGAAACTTTATAAACAGTACCAGTTGTATAACCAGTAATAGTTCCAGTACCACCTAATGTACCAGTGATAGTGATCTTATCACCAACAGCCAAAGTGGCAGCACTACAAGTAAATGCACCAGAAGTGCTACTAATAGCAACACCAGTAACTGTTGCGCTAGGATTTAAAGAAGCAAAACTTGTTCCCCATGCACTACCGCCAGTTGCAACTGTAGTAGTTGGATCCATCCAGTAGATATACTGTGAACGAGAATTTACTACATCTTTGTAGTAGTTATTTGTACCATCAGATTTCTTAGCATCAGATGCCTTTGAAACGAATGCAAATTTTTCTAGAACTGTACCAACAGTACCAGTTAAAAGACCATCTTGGTCAATAACAATAATGTGTAGTTCATCATTACCGATAGTAAAGTTATTTGAAGTAGCGTATGTAGAAGTTCCTGGAGTGCCATCAAAGTAGTCTTTGAATGCCCAAGTGCTAAATGAATCCGCATCACACATAGAAACTTGTAAAGAATTTCCTAGTGTACCTGGATACTTTGCAGCCCATTCACCAACTGATGCTTGACCAGAAGCATAAGAAGCCAAATATGTCTCGGTGTTTTTAATTTTAAGAGCAGTTCCAGAAGCAACTGCATTCTTAAGACCAGTTGCGTCTGCACGAACTAGTAATAAGTTGTTTGTATATGATAGGAAGTTTGCTGCTGTAAAGAAAGAATCTGCGTTACTATCAGTAGGTTTTCCGAAGCGACGAACTAATTCGTTCTCAGAGCTAACTGTAGTTGGTTCCATTACTGGACCCCAGCCAAACGAACCTGCAAATGCACCAATAGAAGTGGCAACGGCTGGAACGATTGATGTGAAATCTTTTTCTACGACTGCAACGCCTGGAGATAATTGAAACGGCATTGTAATTCTCCTTGTTAATAAGTTTACCTAGACAAAATTCATGTCTACCTTTTATTTAGTTTTTACACGATTTCTAGAAGTTCAATGGAGCCTTCTCAGGTTGCCCATCGTCATAGAACCCAAAAGGTGTTAATTCTTCTTCGATCGCCAGCATTTGCTTAGCGTACATGATATTTCGTAGATTAACATTATTTAGGTCTTTGAAATAAGAGTTAGTAGTGAGCCATCCAAATAGAACTAATGGCATTACCAAATCGTCGTGATACCCTTCATCTGCTTCATAAGATCCTTTTTTCTCAATAAAAGTAGAGATTTCTGAAATCGTATCCGCATCATTAATAATAAGTTTGTTTTCCTCAACGAGTGCTTTAAAGTTATGACACCCAATCCTTTTAATCTTTTTATCGGTATTGACACCCAACTGTGTTTTACCACCACCAAAACCACCAGAGACTGTTTGCCCCATAGCGTGTCTTGTAACCATCAATATATTTTCGTATTCCATCTCAGAATATAGGATGTGAGCAACCTGTTCCGAGATGTTAATTTCCAATAATACCCATGCTTGGTTATACTCTTTTCCAATTTTGTAAATTACGTTTGGATAGAGTAACGGACTAATTTCATTATTACGATACTTTGCAACGATTCTGTATGGAACCTCTGTGATATCAATAACTTGGAATGCTGAATAATCCCCACCAACACCTTTTGCCACGTCACAGACCATACAATAAGTATGACCAGCCTGTGGGTTTACATATACATCCAACCCATCTTTCTGGTGGACGATAGTATCTGGACTCATTCTAGAAATTGTATCTGCACGAACTAGAGTGAGAGAAGAACCCAAGAAGTTACAAAGAACCTCTTGAGTAAATTTAAGTTCACCGAGCTGGGCTTTTTGTTCTGCAGCCCATGCTTCATCACGACCTGGAATTTCCCAATATGGTATGAATAGATTAACGAATCCATTTCTACCTTTTTCAGCGTCTGTCCAAAACTTCCAGAAGTGGTTATAACCAAGTGGAGTTGATGACAGTAGAATTTTAGTAGTCTGACCAGCGGAAATCGTAGGATAAACTGAAGTAAAGAATTCTTCTGCCACGTTGTTTGGAATAATCGCTGCTTCGTCAACATACAACATGTTTACAGATTTACCACGAATACCAGACTTACCTGTTGCAGCAGTGAATACCTTTGAACCATTCTCTAGTTCAATGTCACCTTTGTTCCAAGTAGTAACACCTTGTTGCATCCACTTTGGTAGCAACTCGTACATTATTTGATAACGATCTAAAACCTCACGTGCAGCAGTTGCTTTGTTCGCAAGGATAGCCACAGTTTTGTTGGCTTGAAAAATCGTATACCAAAGAATGTAGGCTGCAGAGGTAGTTGTCTTACCTTGCTGACGACCTTCCATAAGAATCACACGACGATTATTATGTATAATATTTAATTTGTTTTTCTGGCAGTCATACAATTTAAACAACTGTAGACCATGATCTAGTGTAACAATGTAACAGTAAGTTTCAATAAAGTATAGCGGATCTGCCGCACACTTCATGTACTCTTTTACATCTTCAGGTGTAAAGTCAACAGTAACTCCAGCTGCTTTAAGGTTGGAGTTTGAATTATAAATTTCAGCCATAATTAAAATCCGTCCAGCCAACTCTCCGTATTAACAGTTGCAGTAGTAACATCACCTGTTGCAGCGTAAACTCTGTTTGGATTATTAAAGTTTTCATTCTCACCAATATTTGCATTGACAGTTTGTATAACATTTTGTCCTGCGATTGGTCCAAATAAGTTTACCTTCATTTGAAAACTAAGACTATGTGTTACAAATCTGCGAGTTTGAAAGTCACCATCATAGTCGTCTTGAACTGATACACTATTTAAAATAATAGGCACATCAATCTTAACATTCATGTCTGGAACTACATTAATTGATAATGTATATTCAGGTGTAAATGTTGGAAGGATTTGTTCAAGAATTTGTAGACCATCTTCTTGAGTTTTAGTCAGAATGTATAGTGATAAGTCCAAGTTATACGGAACAGGAGTATACATGGTTGATACTGAACCAGTGCCGTCACCACACTTCAATTGTTGCATACGATTTACTTTGCGTGATGGATCGTAGTTGTAACCAATAATTTCAAATGACATTCTTGGTAGTGAAACGTAAGTGTGGTTTTCTAATGTTGGATCTTGATCTAAACGAACTACCCATTTTTCTTTTGGAGCATATGCAAGTGGTACTTGTAATCGTTGAATAACATTACCAGTTACAGAATCGCCTTCACGACGATCGATATAGATGTCGCTGAATAGAGTGCCGAATCCTACGATGCACTTACGAATTATTCCGTGATAATATACATTATTGTTTAACATTATTCAGTATTCTTTGTGATATCTACTTCACCAAATGGATTGGCGACGCTAAACAAAACATCTGCGCCTTGAGTTTTAAATTTATTATTGTCACCGTAAGATTCTGTTTTATCAATATCAATATCAATAAATGCAGTTGCTATGGCAGTTATTCCACTTGGTGGTGCTGCAATTGTAATCACTGGAGCAGATGCATAACCTGTTCCACCATCAGTAACAGTAATAGAAATAACTTTGCCAGCAGTTGTTCCAGAACCAAGATTAGCAGTAGCAGTTGCTTTACCTGATGAGAATGTAACTGCTGGAGCAGTGGAATATCCAGATCCCTGATTTGTTACATTAATATGAGTTACATAACCAGTGTTGTTTCTTGTAGTATTGGTGCTGAATGTTTTGAGAGTTTCAAAGGCATCAATTTCAGAGATACCAGTATCAATTCTTTCTGAAGAGTACTGGAACAATTCAACTTGTAATTTGTAAACATAAAGTTTACCAAGTTGATAAAATGGATCTTGATGTTTGACAAACTTAATTTCAAACATACCTTTTGTTAGAGGGAAGTAAAGTAGATCACCTTCATTTGGACGAGATGAAATTTGTGTAACACCATAACGACCAACAAGTTGATCCCAACGTCTTTTTGCAACTACCAATGTAGCTGACTGTTCCATCATAAGACCAAACTTTTGAATAAATGCACCTTGACCATCAAGCGAATCTACATTCTCAAAATACATTTCAATTGGAAATGAAGACTTAAATTGAGAAAGACGATCCTCGCCAAGAATTTCATCTTTGGAAACTAGTGTTCTTGGAATATAAAAGAAATCCTGACCATAGATCTTTAAAGATTCTATGATGAGGTCTTCAATTAATAATTGTTCAGACCCAGTTCCATTAGTAAAGTATACATTACGAGACATTAATTATCCCATGAAAAAATCTAAGGGTGCAGACTTGTTCATTAATTCGTCTTCATATTCTTTTATTTCTTCTGTTGCTTCAGCGTATAGTTTATCACCATCAAGTGTAACTCCACCTGGAAGTTGTAGACCACTAAACTTTTTAAGATTAGTGCCCCATTGTTTTTTAATTAAAGCAGTAACATAATGTTTTAACCATGGCTCGTTATAGACTTTAGACCATGTTGTTGGATCCATTGCACGATAACTTTGAACGATAATGTAATCGCCAAGAATAAAATCTGTTTGCCAGTTAGCGTCTAGATAAAGACGATTTGACATACGATTAAAGCGGAATCCTTGATGACCATTTAACTCAAAATCTAATAGAGCCAAATGACTCATTACAGTTTTGTAATAGATTAAAGAAGTTGATGTTAGATCATACAAGTCATTTAGACGTAACTGATACTGTAAATCAAAGATATTCTTTGAAGAAGATGCTTGACCCACAGATAGAATCTTTGTGACACCCCAGACATAATCTGGAATTTCAACATAACGATTATCATATTCACGTAAAGTGATTGAACTTAATGTGGCTACATGACCAGAAGAACCTGCAATAGCCTCTCCAGCTATAAATGTACCAGTAACATTTCGAACTAATAACAAAGTACCAGTAGAAGTTCTAGTGGATTCTCTACATACTTCTGCAATAGCACCAGAAGTTGCACCAGTTATTTTTTCAGCAAGAACAAATGTACCCGCAACTGATGTAGATAATGTAATTTCTGATGCACGAATTTGTTGTTTTAGATAGATTTGTTCTATACCTTCGTAGTGGTATAGTCTCCAATAATCTAATGCTTCATCAATACGATCTTCGACCTGATCATCATCTACGTTAATCTCAAGCACAGGTGCACCCAATGCTCTTAGAGCATATTGTTTTAATCCATCTCTTGAAGTGACTGCCATATAATTATCCTAGTGCGATTGACATTGCCACTGCTTTGTTAAGAGCCTCAGTAGCTGCAAATGATGTAGTGGCAATTTGCGTTGTAGAAGTTCCTGCAGCTGCAGTTGGTGCAGTTGGAACACCAGAAAACGCAGAACCAGAAACAGAATCAGTTTGAACAACTGTTCCATCTACCGTAGTTGTAATTGTTCCAACCCCACTATCTACCACAGCAATAGAACTATTGGCTTGGGAAATAGATGTTCCACCAGTGATAGAAGCCCACTGTAAACCTGTAGCTGTTGATTGGAGATATTGACCTGATGTTCCTGCAGTACCACCGACAACCAGTGTTCCAGGAAGAGTAAGAGAGCCTGATGATAATATCAGACCATTTTTGACTTTAAATTCGTTTGCCATTTCGTTTCATTTTCCACGAAATGAAGACTGCTTAAGCAGTCCCCATATTAAAACAACATTAAACAACCAACAGAGTACGCTGGATATTAATAGTTGCTGAAGTTGCCGATGCCATTGTTACTGTTAACACAGCGTTAGCACTAACAATACTGCTTGTAAACGTGCACAATACACCATTTGTTTCAATGACTGCAAATTCAGTCATGTATGTATTAGTGCCGTCTTGGATAACCATGATTTCGCTAACTTGATAGTTAGAACCTTGAGTAACTTGTACCAAATATTTGGCAGAGCGATAAGTTGCTTTAGCCCATGAATCAACAGTAGTTGCTGAAGTAGTAGCAACAGTTGCTTGTACGACGTTATCATTGGCAACAGTAACTGCAGACGCTTGATAGTTAATAGCACTATTGAAAGACTTATTAGTTAGTGTTTCAGTTCCAGCTAAAGTAGCAAGAGTACCAGTAGTTGGTAGAGTTACCGAAGTATTACCAGTAGCAGTAAATGTCTGAGTAAATGAGCCAGCGTGAGATACGTTACCTGCCAGAGTTAATGTGTTAGATCCATTATTAACACCAGTACCACCGTAAGTTGGACCAACAACAGTACCTTGCCAAACACCAGTACCGATAGTACCAACAGAAGTAAGAGAAGAACCAGTAACACCAGAACCTAATGTTGTAGCATTAAGTACTGAAGTGTTGTTAATCTTAAATGCTTTACCAGAAGCAATGTTCCAGTCTTGGTTAGATGTCCACTGAGTATTTGTATTATCATAAGTGATAGTTTTATCAGTAGTACCCTTAAGAGTAATACCACCACCATTGGCAGTACTGTCTGTAGGAGAAGCAATAGAACCTAATTCAATATTAATATCATCAACAGTAACTGTTGTTGAATTTACAGTAGTTGTTGTACCATTTACAGTTAAATTACCAGTAACTGTTATATCATTATTAACAGTAACAGTACCACCAGAAGCAGAACCTAAGTTTACGTTAGTTGTGGAACCAGCTGCACCGCCAGTACCAATGTTAATAGTTTTGGTAGTTGCGCTGGCAGTAGCACCAGTAGCAATATTAGTAGTATTAGCAGCAGTGCCAGTATAACCAAGTGTTAATGCTGTAGAAGAAGCAAATGCACCAAAAGTTGCACCACCATCGATACTAGTAGTGAAAGTTGGAGCAGTTCCGAATACTAGTACACCAGTACCAGTTTCATCGGAGATAACACCAGCAAGTTCTGCTGAAGTAGTTGCAGCAAATACAGAAAGTTTGTTTGAAGTATAAGCAACAGTACCACCAGTACCAAAAGCGACAGAAGAGGAGTCAGTACCAGTGAATGTTAATGTATTTGAAGCAGTAAGAGTTTTACCATCGGCAATGGTTAAAGTAGAACCAGTGGCTGGAGTAGTAAATGCTACTTTGTTGATGCTAGTGGCAGAAGCAACACCAAGAGTAGGAGTTGTAAGCGAAGGGCTAGTTGCAAAAACAACAGAGCCAGTACCAGTTGAAGCAGTCCATACTGGAGCAGCACCATTAGTACCATCACCAGTTTGTGTAAGAACTCTAATTGATGATGTTGTATTTGGACTTAACAGACTAGTTGTATCTGTACCACTTTGATATGGTAAAGAACCTAATAATGTTGTACCATTACCACCAGCTAAATTAGTTGCTTTACTGGATGTTCCTGCGCTAACCAGCAATGCTCCAGCGTTATTGAATACATCTACTGTACCAATTCGCAGACCGTCTTTTATCTTAAATGCCATTTGAAAACTCCTCTAGTTTCTTTTATTTATGTTACATCATTCTTCTGAATTTAAACACGTAATTTGATGCAGATGAGTTTGCTAAATTTGCATAAATTTGCAATTTTAAATTAGTTCCTGATCCAGAAGTAGATCTATACGTTCTTAAATACAAACCACCCTCAGAAGAAGCACCTGCTCTGTGTAGTGGTATTTCATCAGTTGGTAATGCTACTGAAGAATTCGTAGTTCCAGCATACCAACTAAGGGTTCCTGAATAATACTCATTCGTACTTGTACCACCTGCACCAGTATCATTAGCAAACAACTGTATTAAATACGTACCTGTTGCTAAATCTGCATAACCAATTCCAGTATCTTGCCAATCAGTCGTTAAAGTCAAAGACTTTGTTATACTCTTAATCTGATCAATTTCAGTTCCTGTAGTTGGAACTAAACCTTGATGGGAAAGTTTCTCACTGCTGGTCCATGCACTGGTATTTTGATACCAATTAAATGTCTTAGTAGTAGTTCCCAATAAACTGATACCACCGCCATCAGCAGTAGTATCTGTGGGACTAGCAACTTTACCTAATTCTAAATTCTTATCTAATACCTGAGTGGTAGTAGATTCGATGAAAGAGACAGTTCCCTTAACATCTAAATTTCCTTGAACTGTTAAATCATTATTAACAGTTGTTGTTCCAGAGTTGGCACCAATACCTACTGTAGTTGCAGCACCACCAATATTTAAAGTAGTTACTGTGGTATTTAATAAATTGACCGATGAACTATTAGAACTAATAGAACTACCAAGCCATAAATTTTGCCACTGATAACTAGAACTACCTAAAGAATATGTGTTATTAGTTTCTGATATAATATCTCTAACTGCAGAGATACCACTACCAGTTAAATCTAAATTATCACCATTCGGTAATTCTTCAATTTTTTTAGTAGTTGAATCGACTACTAACGGAAAACGATTTACTGAAGCGACCATAATTAAGCTACCACCTGAACAATATTATTATTTCTAGCGTAAACAGATAAAATACCTGAAATATTTAGAGAAATATTACCACTAAGTCTTGTTATTACAGCAATAAAACCACCAGATCCACCCGCAGAACTAATAACACCACTGCCATCAATTGTAATAGTGGTGCCGTCAACTTTAACACCACCAAGCGTTGTAGTGCTTGCAGTTGGTAAACTGTACGAAGATCCCGCAGCAGACCACTGAACACCAGATCCAGTAGAAGTTAAAACATAACCAGAAGTACCAGTAACACCACCAGCAGTAACTGTTCCAGTTAATGTAACATTATTTTCAGTCGCACCATTAATTGTAGGACTAGTTAAAGTCTTATTTGTTAAGGTCTGCGAACCAGTTAATGTTACATTAGAATTACTAGACGCAAAAGATTGGATTAAATTATTTGCAGTTTTATAATACAGTAATCCGTCAGCATAATTTAATGCTATTTCTCCGTAATCCAAGTCAGACGTTGCTGGGACTTTGCCCACTACAGACGACTTCTTGAGTAAGACTTTATTACTCATTCATATTCCTAAAAAGGTTAATTGGAGATAAAAATCCCCAATATTATAATGTATTTAGTTAGTATGTACCGCCATCAATTTGGAAACCATCCAAAGTTGAAGTAGCTGCACCAGCACCAGTAATATTTAAACCAACATAAATTGTTTTTGCAACTGACAAACCACCAGAAGTAACAACACCAGCAGTACCAAGAGCAGAAGCATCAGTAGTATTAGTAAGTGTTACTAAACCAGAAGCTGCAAGAGTAGTGCCAGAGAAACTAGAAGCAGTAATTGTTTTATTGCTTAGTGATTCAGTTCCTGCCAAAGTAGCAAGAGTACCAGCAGTTGGCAGAGTAACAGAAGTATTACCAGTTGTAGTTAATGTTGTAGCGTAAGCACCAGCAGTAGTTAATGAACCAGCAGTAGAAATATTACCACCAAGAGTAATAGTATAACTGCCATTATTAATACCAGTACCACCATAAGTAGCACCAATTACAGAACCATTCCAAGTACCAGTAGTAATAGTACCAAGAGTTGTAATTGAAGACTGACCAACATAACTTGAAGAAATATCAATAGAGTCAGCATTAACTAAAATTCTGTTTGTAGTTCCAACTACGTTTAGAGTATTACCAGATTTAGTTAAACCATCACCAGCGATAACAGAACCAGCACCAGAGAACTGAACGAATGTTAAAGCAGTTGTATCAATTGTTACAGTGCCGTCTGTTGTAAGAACATAACCATTGTCTGCGCCAACAGTACCTTCTTCAACGAAAGTAAACATTCCTGGAGTAACTTCACCAGTTGGAGAGTTATCAGCATCAGTTGCACGAGTCAATACCCAGTTTACAGAAGCAGAACCAACAGCGGTAACAGTATAGATACCATTATCTGATTGAGTAGTTTGATCCTTAACTAAAACACGATTACCAACAACTAAAACAATACTGTCAATAGTTAGTGCAGCTTGTGTTCCAGAGTTAGTAAGTGTTTTACCAGCACCAGTTCCAGAAGCAGTTGCAGTTAAGTTAGCAGTAGTGGCAACACGAACTGAATCTTTGATATCCAGTGCTTGTTTAACAGCATCAACATAACCTTTAGTTGCTGCATCAGTTGCTTGAGTTGGAGTTGCAACTGAAGTAATACGAGCATTTGCCACATCAACAGTACCAGTTCCAACTGGTACCAAGTTAATATTAGTATTTGTACCACCAGCAGTGAACGATAGCGCACCAGTACCAGTTATAGAACCATTAGATGTTCCAGTACCACCATAAGCAACACCAATAGTGTTACCATTATAAGTTACACCAGTAGATAGAGTTTTATTAGTTAGTGTTTCAGAACCAGCAAGAGTTGCTAATGTGCCACTTGTTGGTAAAGTAACACCAGTAGTTCCTGTGGCAGTTAGAGTTATACTATAAGCACCAGCAGTAGCAAGAGTACTACCATCAGCAAGTGCCAGTGTTGCACTAGTTGCAGGAGTAGTAAATGCAACTTTATTAATACTAGTAGCAGTTGCAACACCAAGAGTAGGTGTTGTTAGAGTTGGACTAGTGGCAAGAACAACTGCACCAGTACCAGTTACAGCTGTAAGCGTAGTGCCATTGATTTTAAATACGTTGCCTGTTGCAGCAGTATCAAAAGTCTTGTTCGTAAATGTATCAGTTGTTGCACGACCAACTAAAGTATCTGTAGAAGTTGGTAAAGTTAATGTACCAGTATTTACAATAGTAGAAAAGATTGGAGCAGATAGTGTTGGGCTAGTACCGAATACTAGTACACCAGTACCAGTCTCATCAGAAACCGCAGTGGCTAACTGCGCAGAAGTCATGGTAATGGTGTTAGAACCAAAACTAATCGACTTGTTGGTTAGTGTATCAGTAGTAGTTCTAGCAACAATAGTATCATTACCACTACTAGGTAATGTTAGTACACCACTATTAGAGATAGAAGAAAAACTTGGACCAACAAACGATGGTTGGTTAAGTGTTGCACCAGTAGAAAGAACTAATGAACCAGAACCAGTTACGGTAGTGGCACCATTAAATTCAGTTACCCAAGTTTGAGCACTAGTTGAAGCAACGGTAAATACAGCACCAGCACCTGCAGGAACAGTAGTAATTGCACCAGCAGCTGATGTTTGAATAGTTAAAGCACCAGTACTTTGGTTAGTGATATAATACTCTTGACCAATAGTTAGAGTAGATGTATCTGGTAATTTAACAGTTTGAGTAGTTGAGCCAGTAAAAAATTGGTTCGCAGAACTAGAAGATGTTAAAGTAGTAGTTGTTCCACCAGTTGCAGTAGAAGTATAACCACCAGCACCGATAGAAGAAATTGTAAATGTTGAACCACTAACTGATGTGGTAATACCATTACCACCAGAAATAGTTAATGTGCCACCAGTAGAAACAGTGCCAGAACCAGATCCAGCAGCAAGTGAAAGACTAGAAGATGCTGGAGCAGACCAAGTAGCAGTATTACTACCGTTTGTAGTAAGGATATATCCATTAGTGCCAGCTGATCTTGGTAGTGTCCAAGTACCAGCAATTTGCACCATGCCAGTGCCATTTGGATTAAGTACTAAGTTACCATTTGTATCAGTAGTGCTTAGTGTATTACCAAGTAATTGAGTATTACCAACTAACCACTTGTCAATTGTACCAGTTGAGGAAAGAACTGGAATTGACGATGCGTTAGTAGTAAGAGTACCAGCAGTTGATGCGTCAACTAAACCAGTGTAGTAAGTACCACCGATTACATAGTGGTTAGCAGCATTACCACTTGTTTCTGCGCCTATACCTATGTATAAACGATTACCACCTGAGCCTGCATATGCTGAGTAGGCTAATTCACCAGCTGCAAGAGTGGTAGGATTACCTGCTGTGGACGAACGCTTTATTCTAATTATTGATGCCATTTTTTATTCTCCGATTAAAATTCTCCACCTTCCATATTCTGTCCGTCAAGAACAGTGGAAGATGTCCATTTATTTGTTGATGTTTTATAAACCAGTATAGACCCGTTTACTTTACCATTTGTGATAATATCGACATCGGCGATATTAGAAACTGAATCAACAACAGCAGGTGCAGCTAAATTCGTGGATGAAAGTGTAAGAACACCTTCGGAAACTGCTACCGATAACGCTTGATCTGGGGTAACAACTGCTACTGTATCTACCATTATATTTGTGTAATTTGTTGAGTTATAGTTACAATTCCTTCTACAACTCTAGTTTTTATTCCAGCCCCCGAAGTTATTTCTACGTCATAAAGCCATCGCCCTGCGGGAATAGCTGAAGAAGCTGCAGCGGATAGTTGGAGTCTTACTTTGCCAGTAGTTGCATCATAGATCGATGAAGTAAAAGCATATGCCGTGGAAGAACTGTAGGACTTTCTCATTTGAGAAGCCACAGTGTATCCACTTAAATTTAGTGCTTGTCCGTTAGTTGCGCTAACAGTAATTATGTTACTGTAGTCGCTTCCAGCATCCACAAAAAGATTGCTAATAGTCGCCACTGAAATCCTCCAATTTACTTCTTATTTATTCGTTTTGTAATCTTGTAAAACTAAAAATCCCTCGGGAAGAGGGACTCTTTTGGAGACTCTAGTGATTAAAGTCCTGCTGCATCGAGTCTGGCTTTGAGGGCATCATTCTCGACTTTGAGTTCTTGGATTGCAGCAGTTAGAGTAGCAACTAAGAATGATGTGTCTACTTGTTGATAGACTGGATCCCCATTTTCATCTACTGCATCTTTTTCGCCTGTTACTGCATGAGAACAAACTTCTTGTAATTCATGGGCGATAAAACCTTCTCCATCTGCACCATCAACTTTCCACTTGTATGTGACAGGTTTTAGTGCTTGAACTCTTGCAAGACCACCAGTCATTGGAACAACATTTTGTTTTAATCTGTGGTCAGAAGTTGTATTGAATGATGTTGTTGAACCATTCGTTTGAATAGAACCTGTTCCACCATTACCATTACCAAAACCCCAATGAGTATTAGTAGTCGTACTATATGCATAAGAGTAAGAACCAGCATTAGTATTATTAAGAGACATACCAAAGTTAGATGAAGAAACGGCAGCTGCAAAGTTTTGCATACCAATTCTAATAGTTCCATCATTGGTTACACGCATACGCTCTGATGGAACACTATCTGCAGTGGTACTTCTGGTAGAGAAGAAAATGTCTCCGTATCCTGCTCCTGTTCCACTTATAACATCATATCCAATTACTGCAGCACAAGTATTAGCAACTCCACCACCCAAACCAAAACCAATATTTACTTTACGACCAGTAGTGGCACTTGTTGAAAGTAATAACGATGTATCAGTTAATGAACCAGTTGAAGAATTAGCCCTGTAAATTTCAAGTGATGACGTAGGGCTAGTAGTTGCAATACCTACATTACCAGCAGCGGAAATACGCATACTTTCTTGAAACAAACCAGCATTAGATGAACCTCTATTAAAAGTCATCACTCCATAAGTAGAGGAGTCTGCACCAGTAGCATTAAAACGAGCAACACCAGCACTAACATCCATAATTGCAGCAGATGCTTGGAATGCTGGAGCAGAACTAGTGGCAGAAATACCACCAGCTACTTGTAGAGTATTTGTTGGAGAAGCAGTACCGACACCAACTAATTGACCTGTGCTAACAGTAATCGCAGTAGTGCCAGCAGACTTTAAAGTTAGAGCAGTGGCTGCAGCAGATGTGATAGTGTCAATTGTTGGAGTTGTCAACGTAACACTAGATGCAATTTTAGCAGTAGTGATTGAACCAGCAGCAACGTCTGCTGCTGCGATTGCGCTATCTTCGATGCTTCTAGAATTTATTTTTCTGATTGCCATTTATTTACTCTTTTGTTATTGGACTATTTATTGTTGGCGATTAAGTTGATTGGTATGTTAATTGGAACGGATATGTATATCCTGCTGTCCAAGTAATTGCTCCGTTTGTAGGCGATAATATGTAAATAGTACCTGAATCAACAGGAAAAAATTGATAAGCAAGTCCAGTATTTTGACTTTCTTGACATGCGCCTTGATTTCTATAATAACCAGTAATATTAGATGCAGAAAATGGTAGATTAAGTATTCTTCCACCACCAGATGCAGTTCCAGCCGTTGTAATTCTCACCCATCCATAAATTGTTACAAGACCGCCTATTTTTATATAATAACCACCAGATGTATATGAAGTTAGTGAACCCGAAACCGATGAAAAAGTAGGTGTCCATGCACCTTCTTCATAATCGTCTAGCGTATTTGCATCAGATGAAGCAGATTGAGTAGCAGGGAATTTAATCTGTCCAGTACCAATTAATAAAGGAACACCAGTTTGTGTTGCTCTATTGCTATAAATCTGGATAACACCTTGTGTACCATCATATCCAAGTTCCATACCTGCACCAGATGATGGATTACTCAAAGACTGAACTCTCATACCACCATTGACATCTACTTTAATTCCAGGGCTGGCAGTACCAATACCCACATTCTGTGAAGTATCAATCGTTACTGCAGTAGTTGTACCATTAGTCTGTAGTGTTAATGATGATGGACTCTTAACAATAGGAGTTGTGTAGGATACTGCAGATGTATCACCACCTGGAGTTGTAATGCCAAGAGTTCCGTCTAAAATAATCGCCATCTTATGCTCCTACCTTTGCTTTGAGTGCAGCGATTTCTACTGCTTGTGCGTCAACTATAGTTTTGAGTTCTTGGATTGCAGCAGTTAGTGTGGCTACGAGGAATGATGTGTCCACAGATTGAACCTTAATAGAACCATCCTCATTTAGAGCATCTTTCTCACCAGATACTGCGTCTGGACAATGTTCTTGCAACTCGTGAGCCAAAAATCCATTGGCAGGCTTATTATTATGCTTCCATACAAAATTTACTGGATTCAACTGCATAACTGTCGAAAGACCAGTCGTCATTGGTGACACATCTTTCTTCAATCTGTAGTCTGAAGAAGTCAGGTAGGCTATTGATGAACCACCCCAATAAATTCTTCCTGATTCTGTTTGTGTACCTGAAACTTGTCTTGTGAAATAAACAAGATTTATCGAGCTTGAATTGCTCGTTTCATTTATATGAATACCTTGTGTATTGTTTGTGCCTATGCTAAGGGATTCTTGATATGAATTGGTAGTTCTATTAATTTGTAATTGTCCGCCAGACGAAGCCCCAAGACTTGCTGCGTTAACAAATTGAGCGTGAGGTCTATATGAAGATCCATCCCATGCACCAAATGTTAAAGATCCTCTATATGCAATGTTACCTTCGTTGTTACCGCCTGAATAATTGCATCCCAAATATACACCATATGGATCGGAAGCAGGGGGATTTGCTGATGTACCCACATTATTTCTAAAGTGAGCCCAATTACCGCTACCGCCAGCCATACCACCCCCTACACAAAAAACGGTGGTTGGGGCTGTCTGATCAATACCAACATATCCAGCAGAGGTGATACGCATTCTTTCTGTGTCTTGAGTTGCAAGAATTAAAGATGCGCCTGAGTTTGTTGCCGACAAATACGTGTCTGCTGTGCTTTGAAAAATTGAACAAACAGCAGATTGACCTGTTCTGGTGAAGGTGGCTTGCGTTGAAGATGTTGTTCTAACATCTAATCTTGCCGCAGGACTAGTAGTACCAATACCCACATTCTGTGCGGTATCAATCGTTAACGCAGTAGTACCATTGTTTGTGGCAAGAGCAAGTGCACCAGTAGTGTCACCAGTAATGCTTACTGCAGTATTGGTAGCCGTGCCAGCCGAAATTATACTAGCCATTATTCTGTTCCTTCTGCTGGTTCTGGAGTGTTACCTTCAGCGAGCCATTCTAGGTATGCTTTATAGTCTGAGTTATCATGACTCATTGGAATAAAAGCGCCATCTGATAAACGCTGAACAAATTTTACATCTTTAACTAATTTATACATAGGTTATAACTCCGCTGAAGCAGTAGCGTGAATAAAAGGAGAGTTAGAACCAAAAGCAACTGTGTTACCAGTATTGTCAATTGTTGCATTTCTAGTTCCAGCATTTTGAACACGAGCATTTGATGAAGTTGTGTTTCCGCTGTTTGACCATTGACCGCTTCCAGCGTATGTTCCATATAAAGTAACTGTAGGCGATGCTCTAAGTTCAACAGGGTAACACCATTGACCTTGAGGTTCCCAACTGCTTCCAGATGCTCCACCGAATGCACGAACAGATCCACAAATTGCACCAACTTGATCTGGTATAGTTTGAGCAGGGGCGACAGAAGAGTTAAATGTTTTAACAAAATATCTTTGACATAGTGCTAACTCAGTACCATAAGGTCTGTAATCAAACGATGTTGCGGTACTGCCTACCTCTAATTGCACACCAGTCACATAGAAGGTTGCACCGTTTGTTCCTACTACGGATGTTGCACCTGTGCATGAACCATAATAAGTCCCTGACCAAGAACCAGCAGTTCCACTTAATGTTGAACCAACACCAAGTCCAAACTGGACACCAATTCCAGCGCCATTAGTTCCAGCCCAAGTTCCTGATGTATCGCCAGCAATAGTTACACTAATTGATGTCCATGTATTTGCAGATGAAATTGTGTATGAAAAAGGGTAGTTGCGTGAACCGTTGTAATTAAAAAGAGTCCCGCCAAAAGTGCCTGTTAATGAAGAATAAACTTTAAACGACAAAGTTACTGCTTTGGCATTGGCTGTTCCCCAAGCCAAATCATTTACGTTATATGCTTCAATTTGTTGCCTAATCAGGTATTGTTCAGAAGCCCCCACTGTATAAGCAGAAGAAGATGTTATACCTAAGTAGTTAGTGAATCCTGCTGGTGGTGTGACAGAGCCAGCATTTTGCTGTGCTGTAAATTTACTATTTACAGAAGAAATAATCGCCCATCTATCGACTGTAAAAGGGTTTCCTGTGTTGGCAGTAACACTAGCCCCCGCATTACGCTGGTCAATTACCATCGCACCATTGATGATGCGGTTCTTAAATCCGTAGTAACCAGTAGTTGTACCAGTACCACCTTGTGCTTCAGTAACTGTAGTACCAGATTGTAGTACTGTACCAGAAACTGCAGGTAATGTTAGTGTTGTTGCACCAGAAATCGTAGGTGCTTGTAGGGTTACTGAACCACTTGTATCGCCAGAAATAACTACCGCACTCATAGTATCACCAATCTTTGTCCGCTTGGAACTGTTAGAGTTGCACCTGAAGCAACGGTAATTGGACCAACTGCTTCGGCATTTTTACCAGTAGTAATAGTATAACTACTGTTCATTGTTTTATCATTCTCAACGAATACCTTGTCAGAGCCACCACCTGCAGCTCCACCATAGTTCTTAATTGCGCTGTATATTGTCGCCATTTTTTACCTTACAGTGAGAATACGAGCCAGCCGTTTGTGCTGTTCGAGTAAATTAAATCAAAAGAAGAACCAGCAAGGTTAACTGTTAAGTTGTCTGCGATTCTTTGAATTTTGTGACCATTTCTAGACACTGTTAAATTGTTTGTAGCAAATGTTCCTGCCATATCTATAATACGAATGGTATCACCTAATACTGCAGTTGTTGGTAATGTTAGAGTAATCGCAGCTGAGGTAGTATCTACAAAGTAATAAGAACCAGCAGTAGCAGTTGTTGCACCAGTGATAATCGAGTAAACACCAACTGTGCTACGATTAATTGAAGACGCTAATTTTGCACGAGTAAGCACACCATCACCAACTGTGTCAATAGAAACTTTTTCCTTGACCAGTGTATAAACATCAATTTCAGCACTGGCATCAGGAGCAGTGTTGAAAATAATGTTAGAGCCAGAAACAGAAAAGTGTGTTGTAAGTTTCTGTTGAATACCATCAATGAATACTAGAACACCTGAAGAAACAACTGGTGCATCTGTTAGTGTAAAACTGGTAGTTGTTCCGTCACCAGTAAACGATTGTGTAGTTGTTTCTTGTCCAGCAGTACGAGCAACTGTTAATTGACGACCGAGATAGACAATGATTAATGTTGTGCCAGTTACTGGTGCTTCAGAGAAAACAATGCTTGTACCACCACCTGATAAAGCATATGCCACACCTGGAGTTTGATATACACCACCGTAAAATACCATGATGGCTGGAGCTGCACCAACGGCATAAGTCAGAGTGAATGTAGTTGTGCTACTGTCTGGAGTTAGCGTTTGTAACTCGTAGGCGCCATAGATGGGATCTCTTCCAATATACATAGGTTATTCTCTGTGATGTTCTCTGTTATTTATTCGTCTGCAGGAAGCGGAGTATTACCTGCTTCTAACCATTTTAGATATTCTTGGTAGTCTCTATTATCTGGATCGAATGGAATCCATCCACCAGTTTCTCTGATAACATAATCTAAGATAATTCCAGCAGGTGATTTTACTTGTTTATACATTTTTATAACTCCGCATCGCATGTAACAGTAACGAACATATTTGACCCACCATTAGTGCTTGAATTATTTGCAGCTATTGAAACTGTATTAGCATTGGTTCCACCTTGATAAGTGGTGATATCAGCTGCACCATCTTGATATCGTAATTTATTTGCTGCTCCTGTAGCTGTACTATAACACACAACCGTAGGAGTTCCTCTCATTGTAACTTTATAATGTAAAATAAATCCATTGTATAAAGCTGTAGATGGGTTTGTGAATGTTACTGATGGGTAATATCCATAATATCTCTGACACAATTCTAACTCAGTACCATATGGACGACGCTCAAATGCAGTCGCAGCAGTACCAACTTCTAACTGTACACCAGTAATATAGAAAGTTGCTCCGTTTGTTCCAGCAATATTTACTGATCCTGTTGGAGCACCATAAACTCCAGAAACCCATGCACCCGCAGTAGTAGTATATGTAGAACCAATACCCAAAGAAAAACGCAATTGTAAACCAATACCATTAGTTGTTAACCAAGTACCTGATGTGTCACCAGCAATAGTAATTGTTTTATATTCCCAAGTATTTGCAGAATTAATAGTATATGAGAATGGATATGAACGAGCATTACCATCATTTAAAAGTGCTCCTCCATGATTTCCTATAAGACTTGAGCGTACCCAAAATGATACAGTAATTGATTTAGCAGTGGATTTACCCCAATCTAAATCAGAAATATTAGTTCCTTCGATTGTCTGTAATACTTGATAATAATCACCAGCTGCAAGACTTGTAGCTGCTAATGAAGTTAAACCAAGATAATTAGTAAAGCCAGGTGGTGGAGTAACAGAACCAGCATTCTGTTGCACAGAAAATTTAGAACTTGCCACATTTAATGTAGCCCATCTGTCTAATGTATATACAGAAGAACTAGCTACTGTAACACTACCTCCAGCATTTCTTTGGTCAATCATCATCGCACCATTAATGATACGATTGCGGAAGAACAACGAATTTGTTGTGTCGATATTACTGGTAGTAATTTGTGTTAATGGCATTTCTTAGACCTTAGGATATTTGTCTTTAACTGCTTGAATCTGTGCTTTCCATGCATCAATACCTTCATGGAAAATTGTATCAAACTGGTCTGCGTAGGATGGGTATTCTGCAGCACGAAGTCTTTGATATTGTTTAGTATTATACTCAGCTTGAAGACGGATAATTTCTGCTTCAATTTCTGCTTGTGTTGGTTGAGTTTGAACTGTATCAATCCAATTAATACTTTCATCTGAACCTACCGTATACAAAGATAGTGGGCGCAAAGAACTTATTGCTTCAGCGATTAAATGTCCTCTAATTTGTGATTTCACGATGCAATCTCCAATGCATGAATTGATGCTGAGTACCAACCCCAAGTTATGCCAGATGCTGCACCTGAAGTTGTGTGGTCAACCCATAAATCATATGTTATAGCCGATGTTGTTGAAGGAGAATCGATATATGCAAATGAATTATAATTTCTAGCACCTGTTGTTTGTTGATAACCAGCAGCGTTCATAAATCCTCGTATATTTGTTGTATTTTTTCTTAATTGTCCAAAAATATAATTGCCAGCAGAACCACCATTTCTTTCACCTTCAACGCTACCAAAAAGAAGTATTCTTGATGAAGCACTTGATGGTGTTATACTTAAAGATGTTAAAACAGCGTTTGCAGTTGTAGATGAAAGATTGATAGGCTGAGATGAAACTACTTGAATCACAGATCCAGCAGGAACTTGACCAACAGTAATGGCTCTAGCACCAATATTTGCAACAGCTGCACCAGTGGCTAGTTTTGCACCAGTCACAGAAGCGTCATTAATCTTTGCAGTAGTAACTGCACCATCAGCAATAATACCAGTAACAACAGAGCCAGCACTTGGAGCATAACTCATGGCAACTGCAGAGAGTGTACGGATTTCGATGCTATCACCAAGTGCAGGTGCAGCAACAAAGATAATATTTGAACCATCAGTAGAGTATGCAGCGTCTTGCTGAGTCACACCATTGATAGTTGCGATAATTGATGTCTCATTGGCAACTGGACCAGGAAGAGCATATGTTGTGGTTGAACCATTACCAGTGTATGTAGATCTTAATACACTGGATGTAGTTTCAGTTGGTTTTACACGACCTAAGTAAGCCATTTGTTATTCCTGTGGTTCGTCTGCTGGTTGTGGAGTGTTACCTTCAGCAACCCATTTTAGATATTCTTGATAGTCTGTATTATCTTCAGCAAATGGAATACTCAATATATTATCTTTTACAACAGAATCGTTTTCTTTAGTTAATTTATACATTTTTATAACTCCGCACTAATGGAAAATAAATCGCCATTTTCTGACGAAGTAGTAAACCCAATACCTGCTACCGAACTAGTTGCCCCAACCGAGCCAAATCCATTTATTTTAATATATCCACCATTTGAGCTACCTGCTGTACTACCCACACCTGGAGATGAAGCATCTCTGTCGGAAGTACCAAATTGTCTAACACGAATATTTGAAGTCCAATACAGACCAATTGATGGTTGCGCTCGTTTAGTGACTTTATAAACTAAGTTCATAACATATGTTGAACCAGATTCAAAAATAGCAATATTACCAAAACCAGTTAGTTCGTAGTATCTTTGGCACATCAATAGTTCTTTACTATAAGAACGAAGTTCAAATGATGTTGGTACAGTACCAGCTTCTAACTGGACACCAGTAAGATACATAGTAGCACCAGATGTTGAAGAAAGCGTTTGTACACCAGAAACACCATATATACCACCAGTACCAGTTTGCCAACTTCCAGCTGTAATGCATTGTCCAGATCCACTACCTGTGTTAAATATAACTCTCATTCCAATACCATTATCAATTACCCAAGTGCCAGTTGTATCTCCAGGAATTGTTGCTGTTTTATATTCCCAAGTATTTGCTGAATTGATAGTATAAGTAAAACCATACGCTCTAGTTATACCATTATTAGTCACAACACCACCATATGTACCAGTCACGCTTTGATTAACCCAGAATGATAATGTAATTGTTTTTGCATTGGCAGTACCAAAACATAAATCTGCAATATTGTTACCTTCTATTCTTTGTTGTAACACATGAATTGAGCCACTAGAAGGTGTATTGGCACCAGTAGAAGTTAGTTTTAGACATTGAGCAAAACCTTGGTTGACTGGAGCATTACCAGAATTTTGTTGTACAGATACCCATGCACCAGAACTACCGATTGCAATTTGCCATCTGTCTACAGTATATTGGTCACCAGATGGTGTGACACTTCCACCAGCATTGCGCTGATCGATAACCATTGCACCATTAATAATCTTATTGCGGAAGGTTCCATTATTAGAACCTATTTGCGCTAATGTGACTGCTTGTGTCATTATTCTGTTCCCTTAGGATACTTGTTCTTTACTGCTTGTACTTTTGCAAGCATTTCGGCAGCTGCATCGCCACCTTTCCATAGTGCATCTAATTGATCACCGATGGTAGGATATTCTGACGCACGCTTGGCTACATATGCTTTGGGGTCAACCCATGCGTTAACTGCCAACATATCAATAGTTACTTTGTTGCCGTCTTTATCAAAAGCGCCAGTGCCGTCATCAATAGTGACAACATTTGTGTAAAGAGCATAAATTGCTTTGTGGTTCATGCCGCAATCTCCATAGCTGTAATTGTTGATGCTGTTCTTGCATATGTTGTGCTGTCTGTGTCTGTTGAAGACCTATTAACATGAACTGTGTTTCCGCCATTTACATAAATTTGTAATTTATAAGTTGTTGAAGATGTAGTTGCTGGTGAATCTAAAAAACAAAATGCTTGAGGAGCACCTCTATCATTTGCATAAACTGCAGCGGTAGAAGTTAAAGTACGGCTTCCCGCAGTTGCTCCAGCACCAATAACAGTAGAGCCTCTTAATAATGCAATACCAAGTGCTTCATCATTTCCAGGACCAATTTCTCCAATAAAATACTGCACTAAAATTTTACTTGTTGCACTTGTGGGAGTAATACTTACAGACATTCCAGTTATATCAGTTAAAGAGCCTGATGTTGTTGAAAAAGTATCTGTTTTAACAGTTTGCACCACCTGCAACACAGACCCCGTAGGCAATGTGCCTCTTGGTATGGTTTGTGTTCCTGTCAACTTACTTGCAGAAACTGAAGCAATTAAACTATCACCAACAGCACCATTGGTATTGGCAATCGCATTATTAAATGTTGTGATCAAGAATCCTTCAAAGCGAACATAGTCACCAGCTGCACAGGCATTTGCCAATACTACGCTAGTACCATTTGTTGCTGTGAAGTCTGCAGATCCTAACTTAACACCATTGCGATACACATCAATGTATCCAGCAGTGTAACTAGCAGGAGAGAAAGTAGTCTGTCCTGCAGTCGCTGTAAATTCTGTGATTGTTCTGTATGATGGTTGAACAACTGTATCTGGCTGAACACCAAGATGTAACACTTCAATATTGTTTGTGCCAGTTGGAGGTGCAGCAGAGAATGTTAGAGTTGTTCCAGAAACACCGTATGTGGATGCTGCCTGTTTAACACCAGAAATAGTGATGATAACAGAAGAAGCAGATACTGGTGCTCTTGAAAGAGTGAATGCTACAGTCGTGTTGTTACCACTGAAGTAATCAGTTAGGTAAGACGCTGAGAGTGGTTGATTGCCTAAGTACATATACTTATTTATTCCTCTGCTGGGAGTGGTGTATTACCTTCTGCAACCCACTTTAGGTATTCTTGGTAGTCTGTGTTGTTAGGGTCAAAAGGAATAGATGCGCCATCAGACAAACGAATTACTGATACTATCTTCATATTTTCCATAAAAGATTTAGATTGTTTATACATTCATGTCTCCTAAAGTTCTGCGCTTAAAGTAACAAATGCAGCACCATTATTATTCGCATTCCATAACGCACAAATACCAGCACCAATAGTTGCTGATGTTGACATTTCAACCCCAGACGAATCAAGACCGTCATACGTTGCAGTTATCGCAGTTATTGAGGCTTGACTAGGAAAATTAACTCCTGTATTAGATTGCACGGTTGTAGGGGCTGAACGCATTGTTGTTGGGTATTTAAGATAAGCATAAACACTTGATGCACCGTTTCCTCTAGCAACACCAAATGCTGTATATGCTGCACCAGCAGCACTCAATTTAGCAAAATACCTCTGACATAACTGCAACTCAGTCCCATAAGGTCTGTAATCAAACGATGTTGCGGTACTGCCTTTTTCTAGTTGCACACCAGTAATGTAGAAGGTTGCTCCGTTTGTGCCAGCCACATTAGTAGCACCTGTAGCACAAACAAAAAGCGAACTTGTCCACGCACCAGCAGTTCCACTATAAGTAGAACCAACACCAAGACCTATGCTTAATTCAATGCCAATACCATTGGTAGTCAACCAAGTTCCTGATGTATCACCAGCAATGGTTACTGACTTTTGTTCCCAAGTGTTTGCAGAAGAAATTGTGTAAGTAAAAGGGTAATTTCTGCTTTCACCCGAATTGGAAATTGCACCACCAAAAGTACCAGTTAAAGAACTACGCACCCAAAAACTGAGGGTGATGGTTTTGGCTGATGCTGTTCCAAAAGCGAGGTCTGCCGTATTAAAGCCTTCCACCATTTGACGCAAAATAAAATAGTCAGTTGAGCCTAATGATGTTGCCGCTAAAGAAGTAAACCCAATATAGTTTGTAAATCCTGCGGGTGGAGTTACAGAACCAGCGTTTTGTTGAACGCTAAATTTAGAATTTTGTGAATATGTGTAAACCCATCTATCCAATGTATAAGTTGGATTAGAAGCTGGAGTAACACTAGCCCCCGCATTACGCTGGTCAATCACCATCGCACCATTAATGATGCGGTTTTTCATACCGTATGTCTGGGTACTATCTGCTAAAATTCCACTCTGAACTTGAGTAAGAGCCATGTCTTATCCTTAAGTGATCTGCATTACTGAAACAAAACCAGAAAGAGCATTTGACGCAGATGCAGTCAAACTGATCTTGTCGCCAGTTTCTAGATTGATTGGCTTATCAAAAATCAATGTTGAACCTGCTGGCACTGGAACTAGGTATGCCAGTTTGTAGTATGTAGTTGCAGCACTTTTGTACACTTCAATAGTAATAGTTGCGCTGTTTGTTCCATCGATATTGGCGATAGTAAGATTGTGCACCACACTTGTAGTTGACGCTGGTGCAGTATAAAGATCTGTTCTACTAGTAGTTGACAGAGTAGTTGCAGCTGATTTGAATGCGGATGCCATTTAATTTTCCTTGATTAAGAGAACACTAGAGAGTAAGCAAGTGAACCATCAAGCACGTTGCTGGTTACATCTACTGAATCTACTGTGCCGTCTAGAATGTCTGAACTGGTAACTGCACCAGTTGCAATTTTTGCTGTTGTGATGGCATCATTGGCAATCTTTGGTGTAGTGACTGCCAAGTCTTTAATGCCATCAGTTTCTATTCTTGTGAGTGCCATGTTTAACCTCTTTGTTTATTTATTCGTCTATGGAGATTGCTCTTAATTGTTCTAGTGTAGTAGCTGCATCTGCGAATTTTGTAATATCTCTAAGTCTTTGTTTCTCAGCAACGATTGAAGAAGTATCAGCACCAGTCTCAAGTGCTCTTTGGAACGCTACATCTTGTATTTGTAATAGTGGAGTTCTTGCAAATCTTAATTCTTCTTTTTTAATTTCTTTAGCAGCATCTAAATTAACAGAAACTACACCATCAACTAGTCTCCAAGCATTAAAAAAATCATGATCTGTTGGTAGTGTAGAATCATCAACGATAATAGCATGATCAGGACAGTCTTTAGCCAACACATCTTCAATTATGTGGGTTTCTAAAAATTCTGGCGCAGGAAAAGTTATGCTTACATTTCCGTTTTCGTTTGTATAAATAATTACTTTTTCCATGTCTGTCTCTTATCTAAAAATTGCTAAATAAACATTGTCTGGGTCTTCATATCCAGCACTAGCGGTAGCTGTATTAACTCTGAATGAAGAAGTAGTTGGAGTAGCATCATATTTTACGTGAACATCTCTAGCATTATTTCCAGCTTGTCCTGTTGTTGGCTTTAAGCAGCCAGTGATTGCGTATGTTGCATCTGGCATAGCTGTTGTTAAATTAATTGTGTAATCACCTGTTGCATTCCTAGTAACAGAACTTACGTTTCCACTTCCGTTAATTGAACCACTTGATCCAGTAAAGTTTACCCAAGCACGACAGAAATAAGCTGGATATAAAGTACCATTACCTACTGCACTTGTAGATTGAATAGCACCGTTGTTGTCATAATAGAGCCTTGGGCTGCCGTCACCATCTGATATTACAATGCGGTTACTTGATGTGCGAATATCTAAGCCACTACCATTTCCTGTGTAAGCACCAATAATAGTGTTGGCACCTCCAGTAGTTACAGCAGAACCAGAGCCAGCAGTACCGCCAGATTGAAATGAACCAATAAAGGTATTGCGTGTTCCTGTGGTTAAACTGTATCCTGCATAAGCACCAACAGCAGTGTTATAACCAGTAGTTGTAGCAGCATTAGATGTATAACCAGCACCATAACCAATAAAGGTGTTATTTGTTCCAAGTACGCTTGTATACCCCGCTTGATAACCTACTGCTGTGTTTTGAGAGGCTGTGGTGTTGGCTTGTAAAGATTGATAACCAACTGCTGTATTGTATCCACCGCTTGTGTTTGATGTTAAAGAATAGTTACCTAGCGCAACATCATAACTACCGCTAGTATTAGCACTTAAAGTTCCTACACCAAATGCACTATTACCACCACCAGTTGCGCTTCCGTTGGTTCCTACAAAAGAATTTTTACCAACAGCAGTATTTTCAAGCCCTGATGTTTGCCACAAACCTGAACTTACGCCAATAAATGTATTATCTCTGCCTGCAACACTATAACCAGCTTGATTTCCAACAGCAGTAATTCCAGAAGCAGTTGTATTTGAGTAACCAGCTTGATAACCCACTGCTGTGTTATTAGATGCTGTGGTGTTTCCAGCAAGTGCTTGTTTACCAACTGCAGTATTTTGCCCACCAGTTGTATTTGTATATAATGCTAATCTACCAATTGCAACCGATTCTGCACCAGTTGTATTATTTGTTAAAGAACCATGACCAACTGCAGTATTTTCACTGGCAGTTGTATTTTTCTGTAGTGCTGTATATCCGATGGCTACGTTTTGAGCACCGCTAGAGTTTGTATCTAGAGCAGATGCACCTAATGTAGTATTACTTGAAACTGCACCAGCACCAAGACCAACTCTTACCGTATTGACAGTAAAATCAACACCAGTCTGCAGTTTAGCAGGTGTAATAGCACCATCAGCTACCTCAGCAGCAACAACGCTTCCGTCTAGGATTGCTCTTGAATTTATTCTTGATATTGCCATCTTTGGTCTCTGTGGTTTCTAGTTCTAACTATTTATACGCTTGGTGTAGCATTTGCAGCTACTTGTGCTTCGTATGCAGCGATAACTTCAGCAGTCCATGCAGCTGCAGCAATTGCTTGTACATTCGCAGGCATTGCAGAAACATCACTGTTCGGTGCAAAACTCCAACGATGATAAGAAGAAGATAATTGCTTACCATCTTCCATAATTCTTGTTACTTCACGAACTTGTAGAGTACCGTTTTCCACTACTTCTACTTTGTCGATTACTTGTTCTTTTGTTAAAGCCATTTTGATTTCTCCTGTTGTTAAAAAGTCCGACTAACCTAATATGGGTTAGTTAATTTAAATTACGTATTATAAACAACTGTTCCTGATACACCGTATATAGATCCATTTGATACTCCTCTACCACCATTGTAAAAGAATAAATCCATAGTTGCTGCACCAGTACTCATTACACATTGTACGGAATTTCCAGTATTATACCATTCTCTTGAATGAGTTCCACCGTAGTTAATTGTAGATACATTAAATGGAAGTCCACCAATTTGCCCTAAAGATGTTCCAGAGGCAGTCCAATTAATTTGAAAAGTAGCAGTTACTAATCTACCAACTTTTGTGTATTGACCACTTTGACTAGAAATTGTTCCTGCATTATATGTCATTGTAAAAGTACCTTCTTCATAATCATCTAGCGTGTTTGGATCAGTAGAAGCGACTTGAGTTGCAGGGAATGCGATACCGATACCACTAGATGGTGTTGCACCACCAACACCGACACCATAAGGATTTATTGTTGTACCAGCATCCCATGTAATACCATTACCAGCAGAACCTGTTGCTGCTGAAGCATTGAAAGTATGAGCACCAGCATATTGATAATATAAAGTTGCCTTATCGCCACTAGTAAGATATTTCCAACCACTATTTAAGTAAGCGTTGGATGTAACTTCTGCAGTTTTAGCACCTGTTTGACCACTAAAAGCACCAGCTAAACCAATTTGAAGTGCTTTACTCGTACCCCATGTAGCTGGAGTTGCACCAATACCAATTTGACCAGCAGTATCAATAATTGCTGCATCAGTTGCACCACTATTTACAACAAAGTGAATAGCATTTGAACCGTAAGTACCGATGGCTAGATCAGTTGATGCTGATGCCAAGTAAGTATATCCAGCCTGACTAAATGAGCCAGTGCCAGTAAATCCAGATGAGTTAATACCAAACTCACCATAGTTAGTAGTTGTTGTGCCATTGTTATTTGACACATTGAAGTTTGTGGATGATGTAGAACCAGAGTTAGTATTCTGTAAAATAATCTGATTATATCCAGCAACACTTGAAGCAAATCCAGCAAGGATACCAGTATCAGTATAACCAATAGTACCAACTTGTAGTGTACCTTTAAATGTCACTGGAGTAACACCAACACCTAGATTGCTCGAAGTATTCCATAGTGGAGCACCAGAACTTAACTTGGCTGGAGTAACTGAACCATCAACTAGACCAGTTCTAGATGCAGTGCTAAATCCAAGATGAATAATTGTAATTGCTGAGCCAGAATCTGGAGCAGCAGTAAATGTTACTGTATTTGAAGACAGTGTATAGTTTGTAGTAACTGTTTGGAAAATACCATCAACAGAAACTAGAATCGCATTTCCAGATGCAGGAATTGCTGAAAGATTAAATGCAGTTGTAGAACCATCACCAGTAAATGTATCAACAGTAAAGTTTCTTAGATTGTCTGCCAACTGAGTAGCTGAAACTGATGCTGCAGCTGGAACTAGATTATAAGTTGCATTACCTTCATGCACAACATAAAGGAATGCACCAGATGCTGGGATTTCTGAGAATAAAATGCCAGAACCTGTATTTGTGCTAACAACAGCAGAAGTTCCACTTGCAGAAGAAGAACCACCAGTAATCGTCTCACCACTAGCAAATGTACCAGTAAGTCCACGAACAACGATGCTTCCAAGATTGACTTTTAAGACAGTACCAGTTGCAGAACTGGTTCCACCAGTAACTGTTTCGTTCTTTGTAAATGTGCCAGTAACAGCAGTAAAAGTTAGTGTTGTAGTATCAACAACAGTAAATGCTTCAACTGGTTGTTGTGGCACGTTATCAAGAACAATCGTTACACCTGATTCAAAAGAACCTGGAACAGATTGTGATAATGGGTAGCAAATCTGTGTGCCGTCTGCCGTGAACTCATCACGTGGGCGAACTCCAGATGCTTGATATGCTGGTGGTGATCCGATATATGCCATTGATTTACTCTTCTGTTATTCTTTATTTATTCGTCAGCAGGTTCTGGAGTATTACCTTCAGCAAGCCACTTTAAGTATTCTTGGTAGTCTGTGTTGTCTGGATTAAAAGGAATAGATGCACCATCAGATAAACGAAAAACTGCCGTTACATCACCTCTTATTGATTTTAATAATTTATACATTTATAACTCCGCAGATGCTGTATAGTAAAATTGATAATATGTTCCAGCAGTAAATCCACTAGATGCATTTGACACATATCTAAATCCTTCTATTCCTGGTTCTGGACAAGTAGCTGTTCCAGTAGTATTAACGCCATCAGTAAATCTATTAGTTGCATTAATTGTGCCGTCTTGTCTATAGATGGTAATAGTTGGTTGTGTTCTCATTGATACTTTATGTGAAGCCCACCCCGCTATTACAGATGTAGTAACTGCGTTCCACGCAATTAAACCTTGTCCTTCACCAGCAGTAACGGCAGCTGCCCAACTTTGACTTTTTGTAAAATATCTTTGACACAAATCCAACTCAGTCCCAAAAGGTCTGTAATCAAACGATGTTGCGGTACTGCCTTTTTCTAGTTGTACGCCTGTTACATACCAAGTAGCGCCATTAGTTGCCACAAGGTTTGTTTGCCCAGTAACCCCCAAAATAACACTACTTGTCCATGCGCCAGCAGTTCCTAAATAAGTTGAACCAGCACCAGCAGAGCAAAACATAACTCTTATGCCAGTAGAATTATCAGTTGACCATGTTCCAGAAGTATCTCCAGTAATAGTTATTGTTTTGTATTCAAATGTGTTAGCAGATGAAATGGTATAACTAAATGGATAAAATCTATTTGCCGAACCATTGTATATAGCACCCCCAAATGTGCCAGTCAAACTGCAACGAACCCAAAATGATAAAGTAACTGAAGAAGCAGAAGCAGTACCCCAGTTGAAATCTGCGATATTGTATCCTTCAATCGGTTGACTTAATTGAAAATTATCTCCCGCCAACAAACTATACGCAGAAGTTGAAGTTATTAATAATGAATTTCTAAAACCTGTAGGTGCGGTTGTAGATTGTTGAATGGTGTATTTTCCTGTTTGACTTAATCCCCCTTGCCATCTATCTAATGTGGTTTGTGCGTTAACTGGAGTTACACTAGCCCCCGCATTACGCTGGTCAATCACCATCGCACCATTGATGATGCGGTTACGCATACCAAACTCGGCACCACTATTAGCCATCTTGGCTGGAGTGATTGCATTAGAAGCAATATCACCAGCAACGATTGTTCTGTATGTTACTGTTTTGGCAGAAAGATCTAGTGTGTTGGATAACTCAGTGCTATCAACACTTCCTGTACCTAGATTAGCTGGTCCTTTTTGAATCGGCATGATCAGACATCTTCCAAAATGCTGGCTATAATGTCTAATGACGAAGCCGTTGATGAAACAACTTTAAGAGCATCTGTATTTGACAGAACGATTTTCTGTCCAGCAATAATCTGTAGTGAACCACCAACAGGAACTGGAGCACCCTTAACGATGTAGTAGTTTGCTGAACTAGAAGTAATATAAGCATCAACAGTAACACCAGCGTTTGTGGTATTACAAACGTCTAGTTCGATGCAGATTGAGTTTTTACTAGATGGTGCAGTATACACAGTAACAGCGGAAGTTCCGACGTTTCGTGCTAGTGCATTCTTAAAAGTGTTCGCCATGTTTTTTATCCTAATGCGATTGAAATTGCAATTGAAAAGTTTCGTCCGCCATTTACAGCGTCCACAATAGTTGTTTCTCCACCAGCCAACGTGGCTAGATCGCCAACATTCACCACATTCTGGTTAGATTGTGTAATAACCGAATTGGTCTTAACTCGCCACTGGTCAAAGGAGTCAGTTTGCGGTACGGTAGTAACTGGAGTTTGGAGTGCCATTATTGTTTATTTATAAGAATTTGAAGCATGTGTTTAATCTCAGAAATCTCAGACTTAACATCCTGTAATTCTTTACCTTGTCTCTCTAGTTCTTGTTTTTGAACCCTAGCTGCATCTCTTCGAGCAACATAAGCCCCATATTCTTTACTATTATTATTTAGGATAGCTTGGTTTGATGTATCTCGAAATAAACCATCCATCCCCTTTACCTTTAAAAATTCCATGTTATGCACAGGCGATTACACGGAGATCTTTAAGTCTCGGCACTTCAGCAGAAACTGTGGATCTGAATACGATCTTCACCGTAATTGCATCAAACTGAGTCAGATTTTTCGCAGAATACTGAACATCATAGAATGACTCTGGGAAGGTAGTCTTAGGAATCACGGCATCTGGGCTAATCAATGTATATGGTACTGTATTGAAGTCAATATTAGAACCAACATTGTTTAACTTGTAGTAAACATCCACAGAAGCATTTGTAGGAAGATTAATCGCAAAACGAATCTTTAGATAAGAAGATGGGTTTGCAAGGTTAATTCTACGTGTTACATATTTGCTATGTTGTGAACCATTTACAGGTGCGATTTCATCAAAGAATTTATCCAGTGAAACCACTGTAATTGTACCTGCTGTTCCAGAACCAGCTGCACGAGCAGTAAATGTACTATTCAATGTGACAGTGGCTCCATCAACAGATGTTCCAGTTACAAGGAATGTTCCATTATTACCAGCATCTGCAGCACCAGAGATAGTCACGTAACGACCAACACCGATAGTTAGTAAGTCTAACTTAGTAGTGGCATCTGCTGTGGAGATACCAGTTGTCGTAAAGGCAATGGTAGTCTTTGCAGAAGTCGCTGTTCTATTATCTATTGGAGAAATATTAGTATTTGTCTGAGTCGCATTATTAATTTTGTTATGGATACAGATCAATGAAGTTCTGTGAGTATCAATCACAGGAGATACTGAATCATTTGTAGTGGAGATCTGTGCAGAGAATGTTAAAGATTTATCACCACTTAAGAAATTTGATTCATTTACGTCAGAACCAATAACTCTTGGAGAATCATATACATTTGATTGATTAATCATTACTGCATCCCCAGAAGTCTGTTTGATATATGGTACTTCAATACCATCAACAGAACGACCAGTTGTAGACTTAATGCTATAATCAACATTAGTCTGTGAGAATGATTGAACTTGAACGATTGGTTGAACAACATCAAACTGCACGTTATCAGTCGCTTCAACTCCAACACCACCAACGAAACCAGTAGCATTCGCATTATTGGTAACAGTGAATGTGTAAGAATCTAAATCAATATCAGAAATGGTTTGTGTGCCGTTTAACTGGCTGCTTGGAATATTATTGTATGTTCCAGTTGCAACATTTTGAATACGAACCTTAGATCCAGGGAACATATCATGGTCAGGATGATAAACACGAACTTTGTTTGAACCAGAAGTTACTTGGAATGGATCGTTCTGCAGTACATTATTTGGCAAACTATCATTAACGAAATCTACTTGACCGATAACATTAGTTGAGAACTGTGCACGGTAAATCGTAAACATCAAGTCTTGTGTTTGATCCGCAGTCCAAGTAGAAGCGTTTTGTGACTTGAAGAATACACCAGCGTATGGTTGCTCAGAAATAAAGCGATCTGTGCCTGCTTGTTTATCGCCCAACTGAGAAATCCAGCAACGATAGTTGTTAGAATCAGAAGACAATACGATACAATATTCAGTCGCATCATTGACAAAAACTGGAGATGGGAATGTGAAACGAGTAGGTGTATCTGGAGCACGATAAGTTGCACCCTCAACAGTAACGCTATTGTCTGACAGATAAACTTTATCTGGGTTCAAAGCCATCTTAGAGAATGGAAGAACTTTTTTACCTGGATAGCCGTTGACAACTTCACGGATCTCAATATTCACAGGAATATTATCATCTTTAGTAGCAAAGAAAATATCAATACCTGTTAAGAATGCTCCACCCTTTTGTTGTACCAAGAATGTTTGTGCCAATGGGTCATACCAACCAGTATCACCAACAACACGCTCTGATGTTTCTGTGATAGTGGTAGTTGCATTAACAACTTCTTGTGCAATCGTTGCATTACGAACAGCATTAAATGTCGCCTGTTTCGTTTCAAGAATACCCTGTGCACGATACTGAACGCTACCAGCTGAAGTGTAATCACCAGCATTTGCAGAACTATCAGTGATACGGAGTTCTTTGATACCTGTACGGAATCTTAATGCATCTGTATTTGGAATAGTGAATAATCCATATACGTCACCATTAAAGTTAGAGATTACATCATCACCTTGTACTTTAACAGTTACAGAAGAATTGATTGTTCCACGAGCACCAGAGATAGAACCAGTCATAATTTCACCAGACTGGAATGTTCCCTTGATGTTTAGAACATAAATCGCTTTAGTTCCAGTAGAAGTAATTTCGTATCCAACACAAACTGCAGTAGCACCAGAAGTTAAACCAGTAATAACATCACCACGATTTAATGCTGGTTGTGTATCTTTAGTCGGATCACCAGAAATACGACGAGCAGTTTCAGTTGAGTTAGAACCCACGTTTGAGTATCTATCAAATTCAGAACCAAAACCAGAAATCGCATCGAATGGAATTCTAGTGGCTGGTTGGATATAAGAATTAACACCAATGCTGTCAAAGAAAGAATATAGTTTAGTCTTTGGTTTAAAACCTTTGGCTTGAATCAATACACCACGTGAACGAATAAATGGGATAACTGCAGTTGAAAGAACTTTATCTTCAACCAGTTGTCTATCAATTTGAGCAACAACGCTAGTTTTAAGACCAGTTCTTGCAAGACCAACTTCACGTGCAGTAGTTTGAGTTGTAACAACACGATGTGCCCAACCAGATCCTGATTCAACATTACCAAACAAGGCATTCATCTGGTCGCCACCAAACTCAGCACCAGCAACACCTGCGCCACGTTTGTCACCGACATATGTACGTGTTGAAATTCTTGCAGCACCAGTCCATTGAGTTTGCCATGCATTCCAAACTGTACCAAGAACACCAGACTTTTCTAGTGCACTGTAAACAGCATTGAAGTTACCTTCTACGTTATTCACGATATCTGGACGACGTTCAACTTCAAACCACTCATCAGAAGATGGGTTTAGATTAATGTTACCGATAAATGTAAAGATCGCAAATGGATTAATGTTCTCAACACGGGATGCAACATTCTGTTTAATAAAAGAAATATTGGTGTATGGCAATGTGATAACATCACCAGTCAAAGCGTAGTTACTTGCAGTACGCTGAGCAGATGTAGAATTCTTTTCGATTAAATTGACATTGTCCATACGATAGAATGGACGGAGTTCTTTATTCTCCATGTCAATAGCACAGCTGTAATCTGTATTGGAAGCATCACCAACACCAGATCCAGAGAACGAGTCAACAATAAAACCATTCTTGAAACGATCTAATCCTTGGTCGTCTGGAATAGTTAAACTTACAGTTTCTTGTTCTAGTAAAGATAAAGAAGTGTAATATTCAAGTGTATCAATACGCTTTTCAAGAGAACCAATATCACGCATTGTGTAGCGTTTGTTATCAATAGATCTTACACTTACGTTATTAGTTGATGTGCCAAATGTGTATGGCTCAAGAGAAAGTTTGTATAGAACCATTCCATTAACTGGATCTTCTGGTTCTGCTGGATTAACAGCTGGCACACCTTTAACTTGGAAGAAATTACCATTGAAGTCAATTGCAATTTTATCTTTACGAGCAAGATAGTATGACATATCTGTTTCTACGTTCACACCACGTTTTGGTAGTTGTGTTGGTGAAGAACCAGCTGAACTAAAATCTACACCAGTATCATCAATACGTGGACGGAAATCTAGTGCATCTCTTAAAGCAGTACCAGAATAAATTGGAATATCTTCATAACGAATACCAGAACCAGTATATGAATCTACTGAGAAGTAGTCACCAGTACCATGTTCAAAATATTGGAAAGTGATTTGAATTGGTGCAGTTGGTGCTGGATATCCTTGACGCAAACTAATAGATGCCACATCATAGTAGTCGTCACGTTGTCCGTCATCAAAATCAAATTGATTACCAATTTCAATCGAGTAAGTACCAGTTGGTGATCCCCATGTTCCAGTATCCATCTTAACACTGGTTACACGATATCCATCCGCTTTACCCAATTTAATAATTGGTGTAGTACCAGTTGTTTTTACTGTAATAGTTTTTACAGCAGAAGTTAGAGTTTTTGCTTTTTCTTTAGCATCAATAGAAGTCTTACGAACTGCAGCATGTACAATAAACTGAGTTGAAGCAACAGAAGCATCAAGGGTAAAAATAACTTGACGAAGTGAAGGAGTAACTACGTTAATTGAGTTAGGAATAACAACACCACCAGTGGCATTATTAACCAACAGGTAGTTAGTATTCTCAGCTGCAGAGCCGAATGTGTCTGCAGAACCAACAGCGTTAATTGTAAGAGTACAAGTTCCACCAGATGAAGTAGAAGATGTTTGAACAAAACGCTGCATCACAGTATAAGAAGTACCAATAGTAGTATCATCCACGCTTCTTAATTTACGAACAGCATAATATGGTAGTTGGTAAACTAAAGGAGAATTTTGTGGTTCAGATAATACAGTTGATAGACGATAAATTGCAGCAGCAGTTGCAGTCACATTGGCATTAACTGTTAAAGATAAATCAGTTGAAATAGCAGTAACACGACGAACAGTAGAAGAAGAACCGATATAAATGTAATCACCAACTTGTAGTTCTGTGGTGAATCTAGTACCAGCACCTGTAAGTGTAGTTGAAGATGACGCAGTCACAGAACCAGTCAATACTGTTTGAATCGGAGAGATGTCAGCAGTAAAGTTAGTGGTAGATGAACCAGCATTGTAGTAAATCTGTTTAACTTGACGATTGAAATTTACACCACTATTCAATGATACGCTGGATAGTTGTAATTTGTATACGTCTGCAGCACGTGACGCTCCAAGACTATGGAGTTCAATACCACGAATACGTGCAGTTCCAATTTTAGAACCTGCAGCAGTACCAGCAGATGCTGTTACTTGACTGTATAGATCAACTTGTTGGAAAACATCAAAACGTGGAACACTATTAATATTGGTAACAAGAATATAATTACCAACAGTAGTTTGAATTTGAGTATCAGCAACACGAGTAAAGTCACGTGCTTTGTCAATAGTTAGATATTGAGTACCGATTTTCTCGATTTCATATCCTTGAACATATGCTTTTCCTGGTTCCATACCAAGTGCCAATTTAGTGGCATCGCCATCTTGTGTGGCTGGATCAAAAATACCACGATTATAAAGCAAATCTGTTACAGCAGTATATCTCCATGTAACACCACCGACACCATCGGTTGCTGTACCAGAAGAATGAATAGGTGGTTGAGAACCAGAAGAACCATCAGTAGTTGCAGTATAATAGTTAGTGGTTCCACCAATTTTATAATATGCAACATCACCAATTAGATAAGATGTATTTTCTTTCCACGCACCACGATTATTATTTCTATGTTCACGAACATCCATAGTGAAGTTACGAACAACATAATTACCAGACTCATCGTAAGTACGACGAGCAAGAGTTTGTTCTAAAATAGAATAGTCAGTTGTACGAACTTTATATTGAATACTACCATCAACAACACGGAGTAACTCAATGAAGTCTTTATCTTCAGTAGTCTCAATCGTTCTTGTTGCAAGTGTTAAAGTTGTTTGATAACGATGCGCACCTGGAGCTGCAAAGTTAGAAGTTCCCTGTGCATTATCTTGTAGCGCAGAATTTTCTTCAGGTGTAACAATACTTTCAGTTATTTCTAGACCAACACGATATGATGGAACATTATCGTATTTGTCAAGTAAAATAGTTTGTGGAGTAACTAACATGAAGAAACCATTGATGTAGTAAACACCACGTTCAATGGAAGCACCAGAACCGACACCAGTAGCATCAGATAACACGCTTGTAAATGCACGAGCAGTTGGTGCGTCTTCAGTAGTTAAAATTTCATTTGCAGCAAAGGTCTTAGTTACATTATTTGTACCAGACTCAATGTATTTAATGTAAATTGTTGGAGAGTCAGTTGTTGTTGAAGGTGCAGCATAAACAACCTTACCTTTAACACCAGTTGTATTACCAACTAGAATATAACCGACAATCTCTTCAATATAAGTGTCAACAGAAACACCATTATAAGTTGGTTGAAGTTTAACATAATTAAAAGTATCATCATATGAAATTTGTCCTGGAAGAACCATTGCACCTTGTTTAAAGATGTGGTCACCAAAGCGTGAAGTTTGATTCTGCAGAATGGTCTGCAGTTGTGTTAATTCTCTCGCTTGTACTGGATATCCTGGACGAAACAATACTCTGAGGTATTTATCTTCCTCAGAGTAGTCGTCATAATATGGCGATACATTAAAATTAATGGTCATTATAGTTTCTCTATTAAACTTTACTTATTATTTATTTACATCTCTACGATGATTTTAATATCTTCAATCTGGTCGCTTGCACGATTAATTGGGCGACGATTTTCAACGTAGATCACATCACCGCTGTATGGTTGAACTTCAGGATTAGTCTTAGTTGCAACAGTACCTGTCGCAGAAGATGTCCCACCTGTAATAGTTTCGCTAGTCGAGAATGTTGCACCAGTAGCATTATCAGTGCGTAGTTGGATGTAACGAATTGTTGTGCCACTGACAGAAACAATACGACCAACTGCACCAGATGTTCCACCAGTGATAGTTTCGTCTTGTTGGAATGTACCAGTACCGCTAGAGAAAGTCAACTCTTTAGTTGCTTTCAAAGTAGTAGAAGTAGAAACAGTTGTTGTTCCGTAGTTGTATGGGTCACGAATTAACATGATACGACGATAATCGTTATCAATTGGGAAGTCACCAGATCCGTCATCATACTCTAAACGCACGTTCATCATTACATAGTAGCCACCGAGTTCTTCAACTGGGTCGTAACCATGACCACCTTTTGGTGTAATGAAAGCAGTTGCAGTAGCAGAAGAACCGCTACCACCAGAAATAGCAACAGTTGCGTATGTGTAACCTGTACCTGCATTGGTAATGTTAATTGCAGTAATAGTATTGCTACCTGCATCTCTAACTGCTGTGGCAGTCGCACCAGTACCGTCACCATTGATAGTAACAGTTGGAGTTGATAGGTAACCAGTACCTGCAGCTGTCACTAAAACACTGTTAATAGAACCATCAACTGCAGCTGCTTGAACTAACCACTGATTGTAATAAGAATCTGTGGATCCTGGATTAGATGCCAAAGTCTTAACTGGAATAAAGTCTGTAGAAACAAACTTGATAACATCAGCTGGAGAAATTGTATACATGTATTTCCAGACATAACCATCAGCAGTAGTAATAGCTGAAGTAGAAGTACCAGTTGGCTTAGTTGTAGAAGCAATAACTGTATTTGCTGTATTTCTATTGTCTAAACATTTGTAGACATTATATTCGTCAGTAACAACGAAGAAATTTGCAGCGTATAGATTTGCTGGAGTTGTACCACCACCAGAAGAGATGTTTACACCAGCAGTAGTGCCATTGTAGTCATGACGATAGATGTCGTAATATTGACCAGAAGTCCAGTCACGACGTGGGATAGCATGTGCTACGTCTGATGATTGAACACGCTTGACAGCGAGCATATCTTGCCAATAGTAATATTCATCAGCAACTGTGTCCTTTGGAGTATCTGGAGAGTTATCGCTTGTCCAAGATTGTGGACGTCCGATACCAAGATACATGTTAGTTGCAGCAGCTTCTGAGAAACCTTCTTTGAAAGATTGCGCATTGTGGATGCGGAATTTTGAAGTTATAATTGCAGCCATTTTATTTTCCTTTTATAGATTAATACAAGGTAGTTCAGTAACTACCATTAGAATTCTTTGTTATTTATGACTTGATTGATCAAGTTTTAATTATGTTAATATACGCTTCTTTGTTATAGTTTGTTCTTCTATTAGGATTATTTATAACATCCGAGATGATAACATCAGCAAAGTCTTTTATCTGAGTGTTTGCGTATGTATCCCAGTAACCAGAATTATCAGTTCCAGTATAGTTCTGGCTCCATGCGTCTCTATAAACACCTATAGATTCTTTAGTTCCAGCCACATATGGTGGAACTGTAAATTTCCATCTTTCTAACCATCCAAAAGTTGGTCCAAGTTGTGTCGATCCAGCCCATGGACTAGATCTTAATTCTAAATTGGCAAACGAACTAATATAAGTCGGTATCGTTTGACCAAATGTCTTGTGGTAGATAACTTTGTAAGACTCTCCGACTTCTGCACGAAGATCCAATAAATGAATTTCTGCAGGAGAAAGATTTGGGAATACCAGCGTTGGCAAGAACTCAGAGGTGGTAGTCTTAAGGCTAAGAACGCTTGCAATAAAGTCCGTGATGACCAGAGTTATCTGTTCTTTGTCTAAGGCAGAATTATCTTCATACCCCATTCTTCTGTAATTACCAACTGCTCGCATCTTCATATCCAAGAATAGACGAATAGTTTTTAGCAGTTCAGATACTTGTAGAGTTATATTCGATGGAGAACTAACTAATGATTGAACTGTAACCTCACCGAATAGAGCAAGACCAATTGGATGTAGTAGTTTCTTAACAGCGTCACGATACTTGTCAATAGACTGACCAACTTTAATAACATAAGAATACTCTTGATAGAATAGTGAGTCTTGAATTTTCTTTGAAGACTCAGAAACTTTACCATCAGCGTTAATAAACTTACCAAGAGTTCGGCTAAGAGCACCGATAACACCTGTGGCTTCAGCATGGTTTCCAGATCCAGAAATAATTTTGGCTGTCGCTCCAGCAGAATTTGTTATTGTCTGATATGTTTCGAATTGACCAGAAGATTCATTTACAAATGTTTTTCCATCTTCTGATAGTAAATAACCTGTATCATTTTCTAATCTAGTTACGATTCTATCTGAAGTGGGATATAATGTTATTAAGTTTCTATCAGTATCATACGAGTAAATAGTTCCGCTCGGGTTTTGCTGGCTCTCTAAAACAATTTTATCGCCAGTCTCAAGAAGCAACTCACTATCAACATCTGTATCTAAAGACATTGTTTGTGGTAGAACCGAAATAGAATCACCAACTGTAAATGAGCCAGTTATGTCTTTGACAACGATATTATATGGAAACAGTGCAATTGGAGCAGTCTCATATCGTGCTCCTGGATTTGTAATACCAACTCTGGTAACTCTACCAATACCATTACCAGTTGCAATTAGTTTAGCACCAGTACCACCAGTGGCAGAAACAATAGGAAGTTTTCTATAATAGAATCCACCAGTTAAAAGCGAAACTGCTTTAATACCACCTGTGGTAACATTTTCTAAGTCAAATTGATCTCTTTGCTCACTTAATAATTTAGATCCGTTTTCCATAAGAATGGAATCTACGTCAATGTCAGTAATAATTGCTTTTGCCGTTATAAGAGAATCACCTGAATCTCCTGCATCGGTATTATTAAATGTTAATTCTGTTCCAATGGTATATCCAGATCCTGGAGAATCAATAATGATATTGTCAATCGATCCGTAACCAATGTTGGTCACTTCAATCTGAGCATCAGTTCCAGATCCAGAAATTAAATCAATTGGATCGCCAACTCTGTAGTATGAACCATTTCTATTAATTTCAAAATTTGTAATTACTGATAAAACATCTAGTGTGATACTGGTATTAGTAGTATTGTCTAATCCTGTAATTGAATCTGTTGTATTAAATGTTCCAACAATACTCTTTTCATTGAGTGTCAATTCAGCAATAGTATCAGAACCGATTTGAAATTTAATAACTGATTCTACACTACCACGAGTTATACCCTGACTAATAGTCTGACCAATAAGATTGAAAGAGTTTCCAGTAGTTTCAGTACAACGAATAACAACAGCCTGATCCCATTTACCATCTGACAAACGGAGCATGTCAACTTTAGGGAAATATAGCTGTGGAGTTTCATTGAATAAAATTCTGAATAAGAATTCGTAAGACTTTATTGTACCCTTGGAACGATAAACTTCATGTATCTGTTTGGCAAGATAGCGTTTATCTGATAGTACAGAAATAGGAACATGCAACAATACTTCATTTCTAAAATACTGAATAAAACTATCAACAGTATCATCAATATCTCGAGTACTTCCGAGATCTCGTTTCTCAGTTTGTTCTAGAAACTCATAGTATGCTTCTAAGAATGAAATGAACTGTGCATTATCCTCACGAATAAATTCGGGGACTTGTCTAGATACGACTGATGATACTTTTGTTTTTACGAGTGCCATTATTAGCTACGACTTGAGGTGAAGATATAATTTGATCCGCCAGAGGTCTCACCTGAGGCAACTTTATCAACAACAGCATTTACAACAATTTGTTCTTCAGCAATTAAAGCCAACTGACTTCTAACTGAAACAACATCGTTTGACGATGGTTTAATCGTAATGGTAATTTCATTATTTGTTGCAGATGTAATATTAATATCGTTTAGTGTTATTGCACCAGTAGTATAGTTTACTGTTCCTAAGTTAGCGTTTATGTATCTCTTAGTACCTGCACCAACAAAGTAATACAAACGAATAGCACCAACACCATCATCTTCAAAATAGAATGTTTCACTTGATCCTTCAATAGTAAAGGCATCAGATGTCACAGCACCTTCTGGAACACCTTCTGTATAAATTGGATTATCAATAGTGATAACATAAGAAGTTCTAGTATTAAAAGTTGGAGTGAATGATCTTTTTAGAACGAGTGTAGTAATGTTACTTAAAATAGATTCTTCAGAAGCATCAATCAAACGAGATAGTTTTGAGAATCTAAACATTCCATCAAAGCGATTAAGATCTGTTTGATTGTAATTTACAATAGTATCACGAACTAATGTTTTAAGTTGTTCTTCAGATCTATTTGTTTGTTGAGGATTATAGTATAAAGTTGTAGTTGGAATAATATAAAGATATTGAGCATCAACGACTTCTGGAATAATTGATACTACATTTCTACCTTTAAGAATCGTAGTTGTAATTTGTTCTTTGGTAGCATTAGAAAGAGTTTCACCTGAGAGTGGTTTGATAGCAATGAATGCTTTACCATAAACTGGAGGATTATTATCCTCACCACCCCAGACATTAATTGAGTCGATGTTTGCAAATAGTTGTGGAAGAATAACTTTATAATCTTCGGCTGTAACAGCACGATTCTGAGCAGAGTAATTTCTTGGAGCATTGAAACGAATAGAATCGATATCTTCAATGTCTTGTCCACCCTGTGCAGCAGTAACTGTGTTGACTGAAACAGTGCCACCACCGATACCTGTTCCATCAAAAGTAAAGACACGTGCGCCATTGGCTAAAGTTTTATCTGTGACAAAGTAATTAAACAATACAATATTACCAGTCGCAGGTTTATACCCTACAATCCCATCACCAAAGTATACTTCAAATAACTGGTCGTCAATTTCTTTCAAAAAGAAAGCACGAGTGGTTGGACCAACTTCAGTGATATTATTGGCAAACACATAAGATGTATATGCAGTAGATCCTGAGGTTTCTTGAACACGAACTGTAAGTGTAGAAATATCTACATCTGCGTTTGGAATAATAAAACGACTTCCAGTAGCAACTGTATAATTATATGTTAATGGAGTCCCTTGAACCAAAGAAACATTTTGAAAGATATAAGCACCAGAAGTATTTGGAATAATTGTAGTTGCTTGGGTATTATAAAATGTATATGTCACACCATCAACAATAGAAGAAAATGCACTATTTGCAGCTAATGTTAAAGAAGATGGACTACCAGTTGGAGCAGATACTGTGATGTTTACTGTGGCTGTTGGTGCACGAGAAGATCTTGGAAGATAACCAAGCATCTTGGCCAAAGAAACTACGCTGGATCTCTTACGAGCAGAGTCCAAGAACATTTCGTTTACAGCAAGGTTTGTATAAAGAGAATGATAGTGAGTATTGTAAGCCAGAACATCCAACAACACGGACATACCTGAACCTTCAAAATCGTAGTCCGAAAACTCATTTTGTCCCTGTAAAAATGTCTTTAGATTAGATTTGATCTGGTCAAAATCTAATTCAGAGACGCTTATTTTTTTATTTTCCATTTATCGAGTTCTCTCTAAGGTTAAATCTAGAGTTAGAGGTTGTTGTGTATTTACTATCTTAAAGGTAATAGTAACATACAATGAATTTTCATCTGGACTGCTAAGAACGCTAACATCCAGTAAGTCTACTCTTGGTTCAAAGTTATTGACCACATCAACAATGGCTCTCTGGAGAGTGATGTTTAACATCGGTGATGGTGGTTCGAATAATAATGCGTTGATTGGCGAGCCGATTTCACTATGGAATGGTCGCTCAAAATTTCTGGTTAGAATTAGATTTTTAAGGGAAGTTTTAATTGCATTTTCATCGTATCTACGTGAAATGTCCTTAGTCACTGGGTGAGCAGTGAAATTCAAATCTAAATCTGAGAAAATTCTTGTATTTCTTGCCATATTCTTTATTTAGGTTATTCTATAAAAGTGTTGAAGCCATTCCCACCCACTAGATCTCCATCTGCTATTTGATCTCCATATCTTGCAACTGCTCTTCCCTCAAAGAAAGTTTTAGCAGATCCAGTTATAATTTCTCGTTGAGCACCAGTATGAGTCGTTCTACCAACAGTATGAGGTTGATACTGGTCTCCCACGAGTGCTATTCTCATCCCCTGAACAAAGGTTTTAACTGCTTGATTTCTAAAAGTTAGAGCAGTTGCTGGTCCATCTATACCTTGCGACAAATCTCCCTCTTTAGCAAATCCACCCATTATGCAGTCCTAGTTGGTTGTGGAATTGTATCTAAAAGATAGAATCCTTGTGGAACACCAGCTGTGTTTCTCTTATAAGTCTTATCATTCAACATCGTAAATGCCATCTTTCTTCTAGCATCCATCTTATAACTTACATGCATCCAATGTGAAGAAGGGTAACGATACTCTAAAATAATCTGATCATATGGAAGAATCTTCTCTGCAGAGACCACAAAGTTATAGAGTTTATCGTATGTGCTATTCACTAAACCGATATCAACAGCCTGTCCTTTGCAATGGTCTGACGTGGCAGATTCTTGTGGAACAACACCTTTTAGACGATAGCCAGAGTTAATCTTCCATGTCTTTTTATAGCCACCAATGCCTCCTGGAAGGATTTCAAGTAATGGTTCAAGAATATTCTGAGCAACCATGGCAAGATTACATACAACTTCTTGAACAGTATATTGTCTTAGTTGACCCTTTGCAGTATCCTGAAGCATCTGGTCTACAAGTTTATGTTTACCATTCACACCACCATCAATTAACATACCCAATGTAAAGTTGGTGGATAGTCTGTAGTCATTGGTAAAGTTTGTTGTATTGTAAATTACTTTACAATCAACAGGTGCAGCAGCTGCAGCACCACCACTTGGTGCAGCGGAGTCTTCAGCAACTGGAACTACTGGAACAGCAACACCATTCTCACGTGATTCTTTATTTGAGATTGCACGACCTTCTGGTGTATCCCAATCATCTGGAGTTTCAGCAGTAGTTCTTTCTTCAAATGCACGTTCTGGTGGAATAAAGTAAGGAACAATAGGATTGAGTGGTTTACCAGCAACAGGTGGAGTAAGTTCAACTGCAGCAAGCGCACTAACTGCATTAGTGGAAGAACCACTTGCGCCATTACCAAACTGTCCTTGAGTATAATCTGCAGATAGAGTTCCACCAGCAAGTATATTCATACTTCCAGTAGATTCAATATTTACTGTATTGCCGAGAACATCTAAACCACCAGCAGATTGCATAGAAAGACTACCACCAACATCGGCAGAATAATCTGCACCTGCTTTAAGTGATAGATCAGACGCTGCATCGACTTTATAAACTGCATCTGACTTCTCATAGATATTTGCTGCCTCAATACTATAATCACCAGCAACTTTAACTTTAAAGTCACCACCAATAGCCATAGTTGTATCGTTGGCAACACCAATATCTAAATTGTTACCAACTTTAATAGTGGCATTTTGTTCTACTTGAATATTAGCATCTGTTCGTGCATAGATATTTGTATTACCGTCAACAGTAATGTTACACTCACCAGCAACATGAATACATCCATTACGTTCCATGATAGTAAAGTTATCACCAACAATGTAATTTACCTGTGTGCCGTTCGCATCAATTTCACTGAATGTCCCTGCACGATGGTACATATGGATACGTTCTTGTCCTGGAGTATCATCAAATTCTTGGATATGTCCAGATTCAGTTTCAAATACTTTATTGTACGGATACTTTGCTCCGTATGGTGGCTCTGGTTGATCCCATGAACCATTATCAATGGCTTTAGGAACATCTAATCTTCTTACGGCATCTTTTTTCTTGACAACAGTTCCTTGAATAATTCCTCGTGCCAAACGATTAGTGTCTGGTTCGTTGATATATTCTTTTAGTGGATACTTATTGTTTGGATCTCTAAACCCAATTGCATCAGAACCAGTTGCTTTACTATCCTCAGATGGTCCAGGAGTTGGTTTAGAACCATCTGCTGGTGGCTCTGGAATTGGTGCTGCAGCATCTTTATCTGAACCACTATTACCAACTGCGCCATAGAAATATTCATAGTAAGATAATTTACGTGCAGCAATATCTGGTGAATTTACTCCAACTGCAGCCTTTGCTGCTTGGAAGTATCCAGGGTGTGAATTAGCATTAACTTTAGCCGATACTCTATCTTTAATGTAAAGTGCAGCAACCAATGCTGATACATTAATGTCGTCATCAAGAGAATCTGGATTATTTACAATATCAATATTCAAACCCATGTTATTTGCAAGAGTTTGATATTTCTGATAGTTACCTTTACCAGTCAGCTGAATAAATCCACGACCAAAATACTTTCCACCATCGTCATCTGTTAGATTACCAAGAAAACCTTTACCACGTTTTGTTGGTCCATATGCCCATGAGAAAAACTCTGCTCTGGATAGACCACGCTTTGATGCGTTTGAATACTTTGAAATATCATCTTCTGTGGCAAATGAATAGATTGCCTTCATACGAGAAGGAGTATAGTTATACGATTCTAACTGAGGAATCCATCCTGTTTCGCCACCAGCAATACCAAGCAAAGCACACTTCTGTTCTTTGGTAGTAAGTCCAACTTTATCACATGCAGCAATAAGTGCTTTAATACCTTCTGTGGCTTTTGCTGTATTTGTTACAGACTTGGCTGGTGGTATTGTTGGAATTGCATTATTAGTCACACTCGATGATGGAGTGGCACCAACACTTGGTGATGCGTCTGGAGTTGTAGTAACTACTCCACCAAATCCAGTAGTAACTGGATTACCAGAACTATCTGTCAGCACATTCGCATTTTTACTTTTGTTTACTGCTTCTAAGTTAGTCGGTGCTGCTTGGAATGTAATAATATTTTCTGCATAATTAACAACAGAATTACTAATTGTAATCTGAGTTCCATTATTAATACTAACGATTGTTGTTCCATCTGGAAGACCAAAACCAATAACTTTCATATTGGCTTTTAGTGAACGAGTTAAGTCAACTCTGCCTTCTTCAGTATCAGCAAAGGTTAGTATTTTTCCAGTAACTGGTCCAGGAATTGTTCGTAGTGTTATGCTCTCTACTTTTTCATCTACTACTGATCCGCCATCTTCAGCATCGATTGGTAGTGGAGTTGATGGAATTCCACCAAGTGTTCCAAGAATAATTGGTTGTTGTTTATCGTGGTCTGGAAATACCACAATAACAGTAGTTCCTTCAACTGGTCCAATTGGAGTATGACCAATACCATTCATTGCTGCAGAAGTTACAGGCTGAACTGGAGTCGCCCATGGGAGTTCTGCAGTTGGAAGTAAAGACTTATCATGCGTATGCAATCCAACTACACGCACTTGACAACGACCAAGTGATAGTGGATCTTGTCTATTTTCTACAATACCATAGTGCAAATTCATTATTTCTTTCCATTCAAATTATATTGTAAAGTTTCTTTGACCAATTCAATATGACATTCATGTTTATTTCTATCCACATAGTGATTAATGGCTGAGATTAGATAATTACCAGAGAACATTTTATCTGTGATGTCTTGTTCTTTTTTAGTGATAGGTTCAATTTTGTTTAAAGTAACATTAACTTTTTGACCAACTGTATAGTCTGATCTTCCAGGAACAGTTATCTCTAATTTATTTGCTTCTGCCAACTTCATTAATGACACACGCTGTTGTGTAGTCTTAAAGGCAGTGACATCTCCATATCCATTAAAATTACCATAGTTTCTTGGAGTGTTTATGATTAATGAGTTGGCTCTAAAAATAGAACTATCAGAACTAATAGCATTCTCATTAAGATGTTTTTGTTTGTCAAAGTTCTGGAACATATTATAATTCTTGGCAGTATATGTTTTCTTTGTTAAATCATACGAGATAATTTTAGACGATAACATACCACTACGAATTCTATCGATGTAATCAAAACCAACTGGAATACTAATACCAGTTATTCTTCTGTAATCTTCTTCAACATTACGAACACTTCCGCTTTTCTTTTGTTCGTCACGAGTATATCTGTCGTATACAAAACTTTGATAAACATCTGAAGTATATAAAGTATCCAAACTGGTGTAGTAAAATCCATCTCTATTTTCAAAGAATACAAAGTTTGGTATTTTATTCTTATTGGCAGAATGCTCGGCACAATACATAATGTTTTGTACTGGAGTCCAATAATTAGAAATGTATTTAATATTATTTGAGGTAGTTTCAATGACCAACTCTTTAGTAGATTCTAGTCCGTAAGTTTTATTTTTAATAAAAGTACTGACAATATCTGATATTTTACCACTGAATACTTTACTTACCTTTTTGTTTAAATCAACAACAGCCTCAGTTGAAATAAAGTGTAGTTGATAGACTACCGATCTGTCACCAAGCAATTCACGATCTGTCAATTTGTAAATGTAATATTTACCTTTAATGTTTCCACGCTTAAGAGATGGAGTTGAGATCTCTAATTCAACTTGTTCTTCACCTGCAAATGGTAACAGATTAACCAAGTCCAGTGAATCTTTAATAATCAAACTTCCAGTGATAAATGGTGAGAACAAGTCCTCATAAATCTGGATAGTAATTACTTGCGCAGTGATGTCTTGATAAACACCCTTACTGGTGACTATCCTAACTTTATCAATGCTGACGTCGCCAGCAAATCTAATTGGCTTACTAGATGGCATTATATGAGATCTTTATAATCTTTTAATATTGTATTAATAATGTTTTGTGAAATAATTTTTATTCTTCGTTTCGCTTCATTTTTATTTCTCTCATCTTTTTCATTTGAAACCGATACGGCTCCAGGTGCATTAGAGTTTACAATAAAACCTTTTGCATCAACATAGTGATGAATATTGTTTTCAGTTCCTGGATATTTTGAAGCAATGACTTTGACTAGTTGATACTCAGCAAGAGGAAAATCTTCAATATAATCATAACGATCATTGGCTAACATAATGATCCAATGATACTCTGGATTGCCGTATATTTTCTCAGCGATGATTTCTGGAGTTTCTCCATCAACAATATCATACTCATCGTATACTGTTATATTTGCAAGAACATCTCTACGGAAACGAATGTTTCTTGTTATATCTTTTACCAATGATGTTTTGGTTGTATTTCCAACTTTGAATTGGTAAATAAAATTTGGAAAATCTTTGAAGTACATTATAGACCATCCTTAATCTTCTCTTTGGATAGAAGGGCAAGTTCTTTGAAGGATAATGTTACATTAATCTGCGTTGGCATACCATTTGCAAAAGTAGTGAATGATCCATTTGGTGTATAGTTTACATTCATCTCACTTAATACACATGATGTGTGACGATGTAAATTCATGTTTTCTTTAGTACCTTGGTAATAAAAAACATCAAACTCAGAAGGATATACGTAAATAAAATTATTGGTATCTTTAAATTCTGGGTGCATGTGATACTTAAACTGTTCAATAATTCTTAAAACATTTTGTGCTTCTTCAGCACTTCTTGGATAAAATTGGTAATCAAAAGCAAATGTTCTAAAATCAACACCCTTAAAGATTTGTTCTTTCTTTGGATTTGCTGCTAGACCAAGTGCTTTAGAATTTGCTGCAGCCATTGGTCCTTTGGATAATGCGATATTGGCGATAATAGCTGTACCAACATCGGTAACATCTTTCATACTACCACCATCTCCCATCGCTTTCATAATCTCACCTGAACCAACTGCAGCCATTGCTAATGCAGCAGTGTCATCTTCATTCCACTGCATGCCATAACGAATAGACAATTGATTTGGAATATGAAGTGCGATAGCAGTCTTTAATCTTTTCTTTGATCGTTTGGCTTCTGGAGCAAGTGTTGCTGCGATTCCAACACCAACAGTAGGAATATTGGCAACAGCTGCACCTTTTAGAGCACCTGTAACACCTTTACCAACAATACTACCACCAGCTAAACCAGTAATTGTATTTACTGCAGCGTTTCCTGTGATTAGTTGTTTATCATTTAGTTTCATTGCAGCTAAGTCACCAGAATCTCTTGGTGTTAAATCATTAACAGTCTCTATGCTTGTATCATTGAATAACTTAGAATCTTCAACTACATTAATATAAAAAATTACATAATTACCACCATAACGCCCATCGTCTGCCATTAAATCAGATGGATACATATAGTTACCTACACTATATGGTGTATCCTTTTTGAATTCATTTGGAGTATATGGTGCTTTTCCTGGTTTTGGGATTGATGGAATTGCTGCGGATGGCGACGGAGGAGTTGGAATCCCGTCATATGATCCGCTAATCGCATTACCCAGTTGGTCGTATTCTATCGCCATTTTGTACCTTTAACCTAAATAAATGGTGGTTATTTATCCTATTAGTTATTTATGTTCCATAAAAGAAGATTCGTTCCAATATTTCCTGAAAAATACACAGGTGATCCAACAAACATCATAATGAGATCCTCTTGGGAAACTCGTTTTGCTGGATGGTGTGATAAAAATCCTGGGGTATTAAAGTGGAATTCAGAAGAGACAGTTATACCTTATAAGTGTCCCACGGATAATCGTATTCATCGTTACTTTGTAGATTTCAAAATAACGGTAACTACAGGGAAGACTTACTTAGTGGAAGTCAAACCTGCAGCGCAATGTCAACCACCTATATTTCCTGGAAAACGAACCCAGAGATATTTATTGGAATCCCTAACATTCATGAAGAACCAAGCAAAGTGGTCTGCAGCAACAGAATACGCAAAAGACAGGAATTGGGAGTTCAAAATTATAACCGAGCACGAGTTGGGATTATCACCTAAATAGTAATTATGGCTACAAAACCAACATTCAAAGACGTATTCGAACACAACAAATATGACTTAGCCACTGTGGCTAATAAGTCTAAGGGCTGGTTCGAGAAAGAAGTCACCAAACTGAATAAGCAACAACTCACTCCAGGAAAAATTCTGAGTGGAAATGCTGATCAATTGGTCACTAGAGTAATGCCTGGAAGATTGTATATGTATGCATATGATCCAAAGATGAAAAAGGAATTACCTTACTACGATAGGTTTCCTTTAGTATTTCCATTCTCTGCAACACAAGATGGTTTTATTGGTTTGAATATGCATTACTTACCGTATAAATTAAGAATCGTATTGCTTGATAGACTAATGACATTCAAGAGTAACAATAGACTAGACGAAACCACTAGATTAAAATACTCGTGGCAAGTTATAGATGGAGTATCTAGATTTGCTGCAGCACAACCATGCGTAAAACAATATCTGATGGGGCATGTTAGATCTCAGTTTAGACAGATCTCTTCAGGAGACTGGGCAACTGCTATGTTACTTCCAGTTGAACGATTTGTTGGTGCAAACAAACAAGAAATTTGGTCTGAATCGACCAAAATAATTAGAAAGGCATAGAATGGCATTAAATTTACCATTTGGCACTAAAGATACTAAACGAGAAAATAATCCAAAGGCTAAACCTATACAAAACTTTGTTGCTCAGGTTAAAACTGGTGGTATCGCTAGAACAAACAGATATGCAGTAAACATTACTAAAGTTCCTGGATGGAGTAATACTTCAACACAAAATATTTTATTGTTTTGTGATCAAGCGCAACTTCCAGGTGCTAATTATTCAACAGTTCAGAATAGAGTCTTCGGTGAATTCCGTGAAGTTCCATATGAGAAACTATATGATAGTTTATCTCTTTCTTTTTATGTTGATACAGAAATGAAAGTTAAAGAAATGTTTGATGACTGGATGAATGTTATTTCTAATCCAAACACCAGAACATATGGTTACTATAACGACTATACAACTCAAATTGATATTGAAGTTCAAGATATTAATGACAAAAAGAGATATCAATTAAAATTATCTGAATGTTATCCTAAAAATATAGGAACAATTCAGTTGGATTATGCTTCCAAAGATATCATGAAGTTAACAGTTCAAATGCAATATAAAAATTGGACTGCAACTCCAGTATCTGAACTTCCAAATGAACAAGTTATATCAACAAGTTTGATTGATAAATTTACAAGTAACTTTACTGGATTTCAAGAGAGTCTGAATAAGACTTTGGGTGGAGCAGGTAACTTTGTTACTGGTGCTGTGTTGAGTTATGGTGTGACTAGATTACCAAGTCTATTGAAATTTTAAGAAATAAATACAGTTAGGATTGTATAATGAAAATTGATGATAGTTTGTCTGAGGTGTTTGATATAGAACCAATGACAAAAAATGAAGTGATTACAAAACAAGGGGAAGTCATAATCCCATCGAATAATAAGATTGAAGATGACTTTGAAATATCTCGAAACAATCTTCGTATTTTATTACAGCAAGGACAGGAAGCACTACAGAAGTCACTTGATGTGGCTATGCAGTCTGAGCATCCAAGAGCATTTGAAGTTGTTGGAAATCTAATGAAACAGTTGGCTGATATAAACCAACAGTTATTGGATCTACATCAACAGAAGCAAAAACTAGATGCACCGAAAGAAGGGTCTAGAAAAGAAGTGACGAATAACAATGTTATCTTTACAGGTAGCACTGCTGAATTGAATAAGTTAATCAAGAATATGTCTAAAGGAGAATAATTATGGCTTTGCCAATTATGAATACGCCAACCTATACAATGGTTGTGCCGTCAAGTGGAGCGACAGTAAGATATCGTCCATTCCTCGTTAAAGAGGAAAAAGCACTTTTGATTGCTCAGCAATCCGAAGATGTAGTAACAATGATTGAAACCCTAAAGGGAATCGTTAAGACTTGCGTGCAAGATAAAATTGATGTTGAGAAATTAGCAACATTTGATCTAGAGTATATGTTTACTCAGATCCGTGGTAAGTCTGTTGGTGAAAATGTTGATTTAACATTCTCCTGTGATTTAGATCATGGTGAACAGAATGAAAAAGCCAAAGCAACTGTTCGTGTTGATTTATCCACAATAACAGTTGAAAAGGGTGAGGGACATACAAACAATATTGCGTTATTTAATGATGTTGGTGTAGTGATGAAATATCCTACAGTTGATGTTATTAAAAAGTTAGAAGGTTTTGATACTAATGACTTAGATACAGTCTTTGATATTATGGCTTTATCTATTGATTACATTTATGATGGTGAAGAACTATTTTATGCTAAAGAAAGCACTAAACAAGAATTATTAGCGTTTATTGAAAATTTAACTTCAGACCAGTTCTTAAAAATTCAACAATTCTTTGAGACAATGCCGAAAGTTAGAAAACACATTGAATATGATTGCCCTGTATGTAGCAGACATCATATTAAGGTATTGGAGGGACTCCAAAGTTTTTTTTAGTATTGCTCAGTCATGAATCGCTCGAGAACTATTATAAAATGAATTTTGCGATGATGCAGTACCACAAATACTCTTTGGCTGAGTTAGAAGAAATGATACCTTTCGAACGAGAAGTATATGTCTTCATGTTAATCCAATATCTTGAAGAAGAAAAGAAAAGAATCGAATCCAAAAAGAGGATGTAATAGATGGCAAAACGAAACAGTAAAAATCAGCCACCAGTAGTTAATGTTAGCACAACAACTAATGTTAATGCATGGGACAGTGCTGCCTTTTCAAAGTTACTTTCAGAACAGGCAAAGGCTAATGAAACTGCCATCAAACAATTAGAGTCTTCTATGGCTCAGGCTGGCGCAAACCAGCAACAGTTGGCTGAACAAATTGCTCAGTCGGCTATGATGAAAGATATTAAAGAAGCATTGATTGCTCAACTACAAGACAAACAGTTTAATGAAGCAAAATTAGAAGCCATTAAACTGAAAGATCAAGAAAAGTTAAAGATCAAAGAAGCCAACGATGCTCTAAAAGAGAATCTACAACTTCGTAAGGAAGAAGTCAAAGCAATCGCCAATATCGCAAAAGGTATGCAGACTTTTGAAACGATGGGTGATAAATTTAGAGATATGGGTAAGAAACTAAAGGATAACTTTGGTTCAATGTCTGCTCTTAAAGTTACTGCTCTTAAGGCATTTAATGTTGGTGGTATCTTCAATAAGTCTATCGCTAAAGAGAAGTTCATCCAAACTCAACGTAAACTTGGTTCTGAAGACGATCGCAAAACTCTTGGAACTAAATTTGAATCTGCAAATAAAACAGCAAAAGAAATTAAACGAAATGAGTCAGAGTTATCTCAGTTTAAGAAAGATACTGGGATGTCTGAAGCCGATCTTTCAAAGACCAAAGAAGGTAAACGACTTCTAAGTAAACGTGACGACTTATCCAATGAATATGCCAAGAGTGATCTTAAAGCAGGATTGGTTAAACGAGATTCTTCTAGTTTAACAGATTCAGTAGTTAAGAAAGAATCTCCTACTCAACAATTTGCTGATTCAGGTGCAAATGAAGAGCGAGAACTAGAACAAGCCAAACACGAAGAAAAGATGGACGATCTTTTGATTAAGATTGAACAGAATACTCGTGGCGATTCTCCTGCGCAAAAGGCAAAACCTGCTGAAGAAAGTGGTGGTGATTCTGGTGGAGGTGGTAAGTTTGGTAAGGCACTTGAAGGAATGAAGAAATTCGGTATTGGTTTAATTGCCATTGCTGGTGCTCTTTGGGTTGCTTCTAAAGCATTCGAAAACTTTGGTAATATTGAATGGGAATCTATCGGTAAGGGTATGGTTGCTCTTGGTGGATTAGTCATTGCTGCACTGGCTTTAGATAAAGTTAAGGGTAACATTATTGCTGGTGCTGCAGCACTGGGTATTCTTGCTTTGGCAACATGGGGTATCGGTGCTGCGCTTGGAACATTCGCTGAATTAGACTGGGAAACAATCGCTAAAGGTATGGCTGCAGTTGCTGGTCTTGGAGTTATCGGTGCTATTGCTGGTACTGCTGCACCATTAATCTTTACTGGTGCTCTTGCTTTAGGTGCAATGGGTGCTGCACTTTGGGTTATTGGTGAAGCAATGCAGGCAGTTGGTAAAGGTTTTGCCGAGATGACTGCTGGAATAGAGACACTTGGCAAACTAGATGGTAACAATCTTCTTATGGTTGGTGCTGGTCTTGCAGCTATTGGTGCAGGCATGGCAGTGTTCGGTGCTGGAACAGCTGCAGCTGGTATCGGTAATCTAGTTGGTGGATTCTTAAATCTAGTCACTCCTGGAAAATCTCCAGTTGAACAGATTATGATGATGGGTGAACGTGGACAAGATATCAAAGCAGCTGGTGATGGTGTTATGGCTTTGGCAACTGGTCTGGGTAAATTCTCGTCAATTGATACTAAAACAATTAAGGCAATCTCTGAACTTCCGATTGACAAAATTGCAGCAATGGGTGCAGCGTTACGTCCAGCTGGTGCAGTTGAAGGTGGATCTAGAGCAAATGCTGATGCCAGTGCTACTGCTGGCGGAGGTGGTGGTAATAAGACCAATGTGGTCAATGCTCCAGTCACTAATAACTCTAGTACTAATCAAGTTATTAAGTCTCCGATTCGAAATCAAGAATCATCTCAATCTAGATACATACAAACTAGATACGCATAAAAAATGGGATCATAAAGATCCCATTTTCATTTCTAACCTAAAGATTAATCTTCTTTAGCAATCTTCTCAAAATAAGACATAACATCATCATCGTCTTCTTCTATCGCCTTAGGTGCTGGCGCAGGTTTAGAAGCGATCTTTGGTGCAGATGCTACTGGACGATCTTCATCTTCAGCGATCTGTGCAGCAGACTTGCTAGCAAAAGAATCACCAGATAAAACCTCATTGAGTTTCTTCTTCAACTCATCATAAGACTTAAAGTTCTTACGATCTGTAAACTCAGCCAACTTGACTTGAGCAGAAGCGATCTTAACGATCTCATCATCAGAACCAATTGCTGATGGCTCCATAAATGCAGACTCATCATAGTTTGCGTAACCATCTTTCTTACGCATACGGAGTTTGAAGTTTGCACCTTCCCAGAAGTCAAACACATTGACTGGTTTTTCATCTTCAAATGTTGGACGTGCTTTGTCCATGATCTTATCAAAGATTTTCTTGCCAAATTTCCACAAGAATACTTTACCTTCATTCTCTGGGTGCTTTGGATCAGACACAATAAGAATGTTGGCAGTAAAAGAAAGACGACGCTTTTGTTTACGTGCGATTTCTTTGTTTGCTTCAGAACCAGAGTTCCAAAGTTGGGTATTTAACTCACCCACTGGATCGTTCTCACCAAGAGTTGTTAGTGAGTTTTCGATATACCACTTACCAGTTGGTCCTTGAAAGCCATGAGAAAAGATACGAACCCATGGGAGTTCATCACCTTCTACACGTGGCAAGAAACGGATAGTGGCTGTGCCATTACCTGCTTTGTCACCTTCTAATCGCCAAAAGCGATCATCGGTAAAAGATTTTGTTTCGGATTGGGGATTTGCGACTTTTTCGAATGCATTAGAGATTGCACCAAAGTCTGAGTTGCGCATTTTGCGTAGTGATTGAATATCCATCGTATTTCCTTTGTATTAAATGTATGTTAAGTATTTTTAGTATCTGTAGTTTCATCTATGTCAAACTCATCATCTGAGTCATCATAATCTTCTTCAACATAACTATTTATCGTTCTCATTCCACCAGTTTTTTTACCGTTTGAATGTTTGGCAGGTTTCCCTAAACGATTACCAAATTCTGTGTCATCAAAACTTCTTGATGACTTATGATATGTCCTGCCCATATTACTCTGCAATTTCTTCCTTAAAATGACTGAAGATTTTGCCAATCTTTATTTTATCGTATTTCACGAATCCAGTCAACTTTTTAATTCTTCGCATCTCATCTTCCCAAATGTATCTTACAGATGGATGAGTTACCCAGTCGTCAAGCATTCCAGTCATATCGTCTATAATATTTAATGTTTCTATTGCAATTTTACCACCAACGAATAATTTTAATGCTACAGGATATTCGTTTTCTGTAAATTGAAATATTGCAGTGGGTTTCAACTTGTTTAATTCAATGTGTGTTATTAGTGATGCCAAATCATCAACGAAAATCTTAGTCATCGATTGTTTTCGTTTCTGCCATTGTAAATAATTGTCTTCTGCTTCTTGTCCAGCATAAATTGCTTGGTCATTACCATATGCAAAGTTGGATACAAAAAACTGTATGATATCTTTATCATCTGGTCGTTTGTTCGCTAACTTCTCAAATATGTATCTATCATTACGAGCATTAAATGCCTCACGAGTACCACGAACACTACCTCTGTTCTCAAAAACATTAAATCTGTCTGTGGTAAAGTGAAGTTTAATTGCTAGGTAATAACGATATGCCTTAAATCCATCCATTACACATCCAGTTGTGCTTGCTTTGGTAAGTAGTTTAAATCACGAAAATTCATTTCAATTTTATCTTTCAGAGACTTGTTAATCAACTTCGATACATCTTCTGGCTCTAGATAGTTTTCTTTACAATATTCAAGAACAGCATCCATATATGTCATTTTGCTATCACGAACCATCTGCTCTATGTGAAGAGAGAATTCGTTTGCAGTTTTAAACATTTCGTTCCTTGTTAATCCAGTACTGAGTTGCTTTAAGTTCATGATCTACCTTTTCATATTCTTTGAGTTTATTTTTATAGAGTTTCCAAACAGGTGTATCCGTTCTATCAGGATCCATCTGTCTTTCAAACTTCTCAAGGAACATAGAGAAGAATTTATCTAATTTCATCTTTTGGACTTGTAAGTCACTATACTTCTCGTTCAGCGTCATAATATATTATACCTTATTTGTCATTGCAAGACAAGTTAATCATGTTGCCACCATAGAATGCAACATCCATGATAAGTGCATCGTTTTCATCCTGTAATTTAGCAATCTTTTCTTTCATGCATTGCATTTCTTTATAGTGTTGATTGCGGAGAATTTCTATCTCTGCTTCTTTTTCAGAACACTTAACACAAAATTCAGCCATTGTTATCTCCTCATTGTTGCAATAGCAACTGCTTCTTCATCACTAAAAATTGGAACTGCATTACTTTTATGCATCGTGCCAATACCTTTAACCTTAGTACCTGTATAAACAGGGTTTGGTTTCTTAACACAAGGAGCACCTGTGAATGGAAGACTTGGAATCTTAGGTGTCTCACGACAAGCAGGTGTACCAAGTGAGTATACATCACTGAGTGATTGCTTTTTAGGAGTAATCGTCTTTGTGGCATACTTCTTTAGCATGGTTTCCCATGACGACTGCAACTCTCGTTGTTTTGCAGTCGGTTTCTTTTTCTTGGACTTTCCAAGTGATGTATGTAAAAATTGCATAATATAATTATACCTTAAATATCATTTAATGTCAACTGGTATTTGTCATACCATTTATGTCTATCACTACCGAAAGACATGCTGTGTTTATCATTCTTCCAACATGGTTTCCAAATCTTTGCTGGAAACAAAAATATACGAATATAATTATGATCTGTTGGTTTCAATTCATCATCGCAAACGAAAACCATCAAATCACAAGACTTTGATTTTAGATTGGACATATTCGCACTTGCAGTGGGATTACCATTTTTACTGGGAGTACGATTCAAAAATGACCATTTTATTTCTAATTTTTTATTTCCTTTGCGAGTATCAAACCCAACTGCATCTACTAGTTGATGACCAAGTAAATATGCACCAACATATTCTGCAAGTTTATCAATAGGAATACCCATGCATTTTTTAAGATAATCTCTGATTGGTTTATGTTCAACCATCGAGATTAGTGCTTTGGTTGCAACGACTGTTTTATTTGTGCGAAAGATTACTTCTTTCGTAGCGAGTTCATTTAATGTCATGATTACACCACGAAACCAGTAGTATCTTTCTTTGCTTTACCCTTTGCTTTCAATCCAACAATAACACCCTTTGGATCTAAGAAACGAAGATCAGTCTCGTCGCCATTGATAACTGGTCGCCCGAGATATGTTTCTGGCACTTTGTGAAATACAGCTGCAACATTCATACCATTTGACAATGCAATACGAACATCCATATCGTTGCCATCTGCTTTGGAGAAAGTCAGGTGATAGTTAGGGATATGTGCAACTTTGCGATTGTTGATTTTGGTATAGTCGTAAAATTGCACTTCTGGGAACATTTGGAAAATGTTCTTGCCATTTGCAACTTCATATTTCTCCCATGCGAGATCTGAAGTACCATTCAAACGAAAGACTGGAATGAGTCCTTGTTTTTCTGCTTTGGTTTTTGTTTTGATAATCTCAACAGTCAACTCATTGAGGAATGCTTGACGATTTTCGAAGAATGCTTTGGTCTTACGAATTCGTGCTTGCTGAATCACATTAGTGGATTCACCTTTTTTGAAGATGCCACCACGACCAGCAGTGTTCAAACATGCAAGTGTACATCCAGCTGTTCGCTTAGGACACACTTCTTTACCTGATAAATCAGCAGGTGCAAAGTGTAACACTGAAGATAAGTAACCCTTCTTCAGACCCTTTAACAACTTTGGATTGCCAACTGTAAGTAAACCCATTTTTAACTTCCTTTTCAACGATAATAGAGATATTATACGCTAATTCGGAATTAAAGACAACCCCCTAGAACACGTGTATCCTAGAGGATCGGTTTAGTAAGTAACTACTTACTTAGAGGATTTTGGGGTAGAAAACCCTTGATGAGACGATCCGTATGCTACACAAACCATATCTGATTGGGTTGCATAGGCACAGCGAACTGCAACAGGATCAATTCCTTTTACAATCGCTGATTCTACATTTCTCTCAACTGATTTCAACTCACTATACTGATAGAAAGTAATAGAGCAAATAAGTGTTACAATTGCAAGAGTAACACAACTAACAAAAACATTATCATTCATAATTATCCCCTTTAATTTACCAAGATCCATCATCTAAGACAGCCCTAATCCAAAATGGTCCAAAATAAACAGATGCCAGATATCCGTTTGGATCTGTATCAGTTGGTCCAGTTTTTTCTACTCGAAATTCCCAGTGGTAAGGATTCAAAACAAACCCTATCCAGATTCCAGAAAATTTTACATAATCAAGAAAGTTCTTTAACTTCATCGCATAGTCCTAATTTTTTGGCTTCAAGAGGACTGAGCCAAATATCTTGAGGTGGTAATAATACCTCTCTGATTTTTGATTCAGCAAGACCAGTAGACTTTTTATAATGAGTGATCATTTTTTTAGTCGTTAAGTCAAACTCTTTTACCGTTGCGAATAATTCGTGTTCTTTACCAAAAGCACCCCAAGTGTATTGATGGGAGAGTATAGAAGTATTCGGTGTGAGAATACGATGCCCTTTGTCACCAGCAAGAAAGATCATTAATCCTGCCGAAGCAATTTGTCCTAAACCAATTGTGCGAATAGGGATTGCTGAACCTCTCATAGTATCGATAACTGCAAATGCAGCGTTCAAGTCACCACCTGGAGAACAGATAATCAGATTGAGTAAATCTGGTCGTTCTTCAGTAAAGTTTGCTTCAAAGATCCATTCAACTAAAGTCTTTGCAGACTGTAATGATATTTCTTCCATAAGGAGATAAAACGAGTGTGCTGAATCGTCTCCGCTATCTTTAAGTTGAATGTTCAGTTTGTTCATCATATTAAATACCATCTCTCTGTTTATAAAAAATATGTCTGCCGATTACTGCAGTTCGTTCAAGTTTCCATCGTGGATTAACATAATCCGCATGATAAAATAATGCACCTTCTGTCATGTCGTGCATCTTTTCATAGTTAGCATACACCAGCAATGCAATATCTCTTGCTTGCATGTATACTGAATTGTTCTGTATTGTTTTGTGCTCACAGAACCAAGTGAACTGACAGGTTGATTTTACCTTTTGTTTCACTACAGAGCAAATATCTTTTGGAAATTGTGGATCTTGCACTCTGTTCAATGTTACCATTGCAACAGCGATCTTTCCGTCTCGTGGTTCAAATCCTGCTTCATAATAAATGTTTTCTGCCAAACAGTCAACTTGCGTTCTGGCTTCTGGTGTCAGTTGTGTATATGTTACACCGATAATCTTTTCTTTTGAAAAACCTGTGCATAGTAATAATGTTATGCTTATTAAAAATATTGCTGCTAAACTGTATAATCGTTTATGCATATTGATCTCCTTAAAACAGTTAAGGATTGCAGAGTGTGTGAACCCTACAATCCAATTCCCTATCAGGTGGACTTTTTGCTAATAGTCTTTGTATCTAGTGGGATGTTTGAAACAAAACCATTTAGGGTCTGAGCCTTTGCAATGATTTCCGCTTCTGATGGATAAGTTGGGAATCCTGGATGTTCAGGTAACTCTCCACCATTGATTTTAGCAATTTCTAGTTTGGCATGCCAACTATTGCTAATAACCTCACGCTTACCATAATAATCATCGTTTAACATGTCTTTTGCCATTTTTAGTAGTTCAAGACGGATTTCGAATGGTGTCATATTTGACATAAAATACTCCTTTGTGTTGTGTTTGTGTAATGATGGTTTTATTGGGTTCCATCAACCCACTGTATAATTATTTAGGAATTATTTCTTTGCTGGTTCAGCTTTTTTGTCATCCTTCTTCTCTACTTTTTTAGGAGTAGGTTTTTCACCTTTTGGTGGAGGAGGACAATTTCCTTTTTTATCTTTAGTTACGCAATTTGCTTCTACTTTCTTTTCTTCTTTCTTTGCTGGCTCTGCTGCAAAGATAGACGCTGTAAATGCTAACAATACTACTGCGATCAATGATTTCATAGAAATCTCCTTAAATTAAACTACCACTTCGTCATCCTTAAGCAATCCAGATCTATACAATAGGTATAGAGGGTCTTGCATCCAGCTTCGACTTATTCAAACACTGCGATGATAAATTCTTCTTTAATCATCGCTCTCTGCACATCACCAATTTTTACTGGAGATGCCTTTGACCAATCCAACAAAACAACATCATCGATTTTAACATCAGTCACATCTGGACCAATTGCGAGTACTGTGGCTTTGGCTGTCATGCCAGTACCACGAGTACCCTCAATAATAATGCCAGACTCAGTTGTGTCATCTTTTTTATTCTCAGCGACCAATACTTGCGTCTTTAATGGCAAAATGTTCATTAGAATGAATATTTCAAACCAGCAATGATAGTGCTACCATCTAAAGAACTAACTTTAGATTGTCCTGCTTGATAACGATAATCAGCAGTAAGAGCAACTTGTTTGCTTAGTGGATAAGAAACACCTGCACCAACTAATGCTGCATAGCCATCAGTTGTATTCTTTTGATCTAAGTAGGCAACTCCACCCTTAACTGCAATGGTTGCTGCACCAACTTTGGTAACATCATAAGAAGCAACTAAACTATACTTGTTCATATCAATTCCAGATTTGTATTGATCAAAGCCAGCTGTAATGCCTACTTTGTCATACTTCTGTCCAATTGTAATACCATAACCAGTACGATCTGTATTGGCAGTATCACGACTTGCATTAATACCTAGTTCAACTGCTTGTGCACCCATCGATGCCATTAATGCTGTTACTAAAATAACTTTTTTCATGTAATTCCCTTTTTAAAATAATGTGATAGGTTATTCTGTTACGAGGAAACCTATCGAAACCCTAAGCAGTGTTTAGGCTGCTAATGCGAACTGTGCGTCGTTTGCGTTTACGGTTTTTTACTTTTTACGACTCTCTGTGTCGTGCTGTCCACTTGTGTACTTGTTGCCCTGTCGAAACCTAGTCACCCCCATCAGAAGTACACCCATTAGAGCCCATAAAATGGTTTCTTTCATCTAACACATGCACTTCTGGTGGAGGTGGGGAGAATCGAACTCCCGTCCAGAACACTTTTCTCTTTGCTTCATACAGCAATAACCTACATTATACCTTGTATTTAGTTACAAGTCAAATGTTTTTTAAATTCTTATAGTCTAATCGCAGTTTTTTAAAACCACCAATCCAATTGTCTCGTTTCTCGATAAACCATCTTGGATCGTCACTATCAACTGCCATAATAATTACAAGTCTTCCAATAGGAATACCAGTTCGTTCTTCAAATGCTACTGCATATGCTGCAGTCTGCATAAAGTAGTTATGGATATCATCTCTATCTTTTGGTTTACTAGATGTCTTAAAATCTATAACCGAAAGTTTACCTTGGAACTCTGCGATACAGTCAACTGTTCCTGCGACTTGTAAATGGTCAGACCATAGTGGAGTCTCCAAGCAGTGGATGTTGTCGATTTGGTCGAGGAGTGGTCGGATTGAGTTGAACATCTCTGCATCAAACATATCTGGCTCAACATGCTCTCCAAGGAGAAAGTCTTCACAGTGTTGATGGATTCTTGTACCTCTGGAACTGGCTTTTGCGGAGACTCGGTTTGCTTCTGCTTCTCCGACTCTTTTTCGCCACTCCAGGATTCCCTTTGCTGAGTGCAATCCTGTAACTGTCGTAACGGAGGGATAGGATTTACCCGATGGGGTTTTATATAACCTTGTACCATCGGGTTTTGTGTCACGTTCAAGTTTGCCGAAATCATGATGTATAAATGTTTTCACTTTAGACTGAGAAACTGCTTCCACATCCACAGGTTGATTTTGCGTTTGGGTTTGATATAACAAATTGAGATCCTTTTAATTTATCACTAGTAAAATCTATAGTAGCGTTGTCAAAATACTGCATACTCATGGCATCAACTACAAGATTGTCAATAACGAAGTCATCTTCTTCTTTATCTGCTTCAAGTGTAAACCCATAATTAAAACCAGAGCAACCACCACCAGTGATGAATGCTCTTACATATTTCATCGATACATCATCCATTAGGATCTCATCGAGTTGTTTCTTTGCGGATTCTGTTACGGTAATCATACGCACGCACACTTTAGTTGATAGTCGTTTATTGCTGCTTTGATGGCATCTTCAGCAAGGATGCTACAATGGATTTTGACTGGGGGCAATGCGAGTTCTTGAGCAATGTCTGAATTTTTAATAACTGCTGCTTGCTCCAATGTCTTGCCTTTAACCCATTCGGTAACAAGAGAGGAACTTGCAATAGCAGATCCACATCCATATGTTTTGAATTTTGCATCGGTAATAATTCCATCTTCAACTTTAATCTGCAACTTCATCACGTCACCACACGCAGGTGCACCAACCATTCCAGTACCAACCGATGGATCGTTTTTATCCAAAGAACCCACATTACGTGGATTCTCATAGTGGTCGATAACTTTATCGGAATAAGCCATTACTTTTTAGCAATCATCGATTGAATTTTTTCTTGAATAATTTTTGCCCAGAAAGGTTGTGGAAAATTCCAACCAACAAATGCACCAAGTGCTATCCAAAATAGAGTGTCTAACATTTTATTTCTCCTAGTTATACAAGTAAGTGTATTGCTTCATTGTAGTGTTTGATACGATCTTCCAAGCCGATGTAACCACCATTAATCTTTTTAGTCATTAGTTTAATGTCACCAGCATCTGCCTGAACATTCAACTTGTTTTTATTCCAGAACCAAATTGCTGACATAAGAGCAAAGTCACGATCCGATGTAACCCAGTCTGGATTCTCAAATAGATTTTCCCAGTCGTCAAACATATCCTTGGCAAATGCTCTGTAGTTATCTTTTCCAGTCAGCTGAATTGGTCCACGACCACGATACTTATATCCATCACCACTTTCTGGTGTACCATTACCCATACGATTTGCATAAATCTTGTTGGCAATCAACTCTGGCTTGCGAGCATACGGAGTAGCTGATTCGATTGTAGGAAAATACTTCTTAAAGATACCATTCAATCCTTGTGCGGAATAGTTTAGGTTTTCTTCGAATACTGTCCAACCACCTGACTCATGACCACACTGTGCAAGGAATGCTGCAACACGATGTGGTGTATCAATCTCATATGTAGGAAATACGTTGTTCATTGACTCTGCCCAAGACGCTGGGTCTTGTGCTCTTGGAAATAAGTGTGCAAATTGTTCTGCTGTAATCATTTGTTCTCCATGTCTTCTATTTTTAGTTTGGCAAGGATATAATCTTTAACCAAAGACGATCGAACGATGTCATCAGGAGTGAATTCAATCTTAGTGAAAGCACCCATATGCATGGCAATATCAAAGAATTTTAGAATACCAGACATATCGTTCTTTTTCTTATTTAGGTCAGTCTGACGGTAATCTCCACACCAGATAATCTTTGACATATGACCAACACGAGTCATAACTGTGTCGATTTCTTCAAAGGTCAAGTTTTGCATCTCGTCCACGATAATGATTGCATTATCAAAAGACATACCACGAATAAATGAGGTAGAGATAAACTCAATGTGGTGCTGTTCTTCTAATCTATCCCATGCGTCTTTGCGACCGAATAGTGTCTCGCAGATTTGACGATATGGTTGTTGATAGATTTCCATTTTCTCATTTACATCTCCTGGAAGATGACCAATCTCACGAGATTGAACTGCAGAACGAACTACAATAATCTTATTGAATGGATTTGCTTTATCAAGGACTTCTTCGATTGCTTTATAAAGAGCAATGAATGTTTTACCTGTTCCAGCGACACCATGAAGTGCCACAAAATAATCACCACGCTTGTATGCGTCAAAGAATTTCTTCTGATTGTCTGTTAATGGTTGGAATGTCTTTAAGTTGTCTAATCGGATTCTTAATTGATTACTGGCAATTGGTTTCGTTTCACGCTCTTCATTATTATTGATGTCTATTACTTTTTTAGCAGCTGATGCACGAGCCATTGAAATTCCTTAAATTTGGGATGATGTTTTATCTAATTGACTTCCTGGAGTTAGAGAATGGATTCTTTGTAGCACCTCCTTAAAACCTGTATCTTTTTTAATGGTGATATGATCCCCAGCAAATGCAGGTGCACTTGTAATAATAGATTCCAAATGGGGATTGTCTAGTAGATATTGATCACGAGCAGCAATGCGCATGATCTCATCATGAATTTCGCCTGTTTCTCTATTTCTAAAACTATATGTTGGCATAATGTCTCCTCACAACTCTATTTAGTGGCGGAATTCTTTCTATTACAGTAAACATTGCCAGCAACGGAAATTCTGTATTCGTCAGAGGTAAAAAATGGATAAACACAGTGCATTAACTTGGAAGGGAACAACATCATGGTGTTTTCGTAACTTTCATCAACAGGAACATAGTGATTACTGATGCCACCAAGAATTCCAGTGTAAGAAAACTGGAAATGACCTGGAACATTGTTATTTGAGTTAATTCCTGGAGATGCAGCCAACTCATCTCTCATTTTAAATGGAACTTTCGTGTAGATAACGAAAGACATGAACCCATCATGATTATGAAGTGGGTTAAACTCATTTTTTGCTTGAAAATTCACCCAAAGTGAGTTCAAACTAAACTCTACTTCGTCTCTTGTGAGAAATGAGTCTTTAAGAAAGTTGAAAAACTCAACATACTCTTCAACTTGTGGTAAAATTAGTGTTTCTGCATGTTTCATTGATTTTGGCAGTGCAAATTCTCTTTTTAGGTTGCCACTGAGACGAGTATTCCATTGCTGTGGTTGATGCATGTCAAAGTCTGCTTGAATTTCATCAATTTCATCACGAATTGGTTGTAATTCTTTATCAGTAAAGATATGTTCAATAAATCCGTAATTATTAAATGTATTTAAACTCATTATGCGGGAACCATTCTAAATTTTATTTTATCGTTTTGTTTTTGATACACTGCTTTGTGATTTCTATCTTTCCACTCACAAACATACCACTCTGGGATTGGTCTATTTGTCCAAACAGCAAATGGTTGTTTGTCATTAATGTAATAATTGTGATATGCTTGTATAGAATCAGTCGGAACTTTATAATCTTCAGGCATACACTGTGGCATTGGAGTCATACCATCAAATTTTATGTTTGTTGGTAAAGTATCAAGAAAAGGAATTAATCTTTCAGCAACATGGTGTTTGCCATAGCGGAAAGTATATTCTTTCATGAGATCTCGCCACAAAGAGTACAACCACATATAGTTGCGAGAAGTTTCACGACACCAGATGCCTGATGGATGTTTCATATGTGACGCAAGATATAAATTATCTTCACGTTCATCATCTAATTTCCATCGCATTGCTTTGCGACCAGAAATAGACTTACCTTCATACTCATATCCGTCAAGAAGACGATGAGCAGTAGACAAAAGTTGTGCGTATTCTAGAATCATCTTAACGACATGTTTGTCAAGATGTTGTTTTGCGCATTCTTTAGTATCTTCGTGAAGATAAAATATATTCACTGAGTAAGCATCCTTATTAAACCAAATGTATCTATGGAAGTAAGCAAGATGTAGTTAGCAAGCATGCCAAATGATTTCCTAGTCCAACTAGCCCAAGCATACATAGCACAACCACTAATCCAGACAGGGTATAATAGAATAAGAGGAGGATTAGGGACTGTGACTGCCATTGTGATACTACAGCCAATACTAACAGCCCAAGCGCAGAGCTCAACAAAAAAGCGAAGTCGATTAGAAGAGTAGTCATCACGTATCCATTGTAAAGTTGGTCCAAAAATATCAAGCATAAGATCCCATTGAGTCAAAACCAAATTTTAATGCATGTAATCCGTTGATTCCACGAATCACATCATGAATTTGTTGAATAGAATCAGAAGATTTTGTGTGGAGAATACCATGACCACCTTTAACATTAAACGGATTAATACAACCAGTAGAATCATCAACTAAAATTGATCTATCATGCGCAAAATTGGCTTTTTCTTGTTTTGCTCGAACAAAATTGGCTTTGTAAGGAATGTTATGCTTGTGTAACCAGTATAACTTCTGTGTTTTTGCTTCATGACCTTGTAATTCGTCATAAGTGCCCATTGAAGTAAGAATTTCAATGTTGATATCCTTGAGTTTAGCAACATAATCAAGCAAAACATGAGCATCATGCATAAATTCTAAGTCTTCAAAGATTTTATGCATGAAAACTGCCTCACGAAACTTCTTTCGGTCTGCTTTATCAGGGTCAATAGCACGATATGCCTTGTCAAAGTTGCAAAGCACACCATCCATGTCTAAGTATAATGTAATCATAATGTAATTATACCTCAAAAATCAATTTAAGGCAAGTGTTTTTTTGTAAATTTGCTCAAATCAGGTGGAGTCCAGCCCTCTGGCTTCAAAATCTTACCATCTTCACGACGAATAACCTTGCGAGTAGTGGGATCAACCTTTGCCATGTTGCTTCGAAGCACTGCATCCCATGCTTTTTGAACATCGTAACCCTTCATGTGACAAAATCCAAGTGTTACCCAGATTAAATCCATGCAACCATCAAGCATTTCAACATCATCATGATTCCAATGAGCATCAACGAACTCTTTGAACTCTTCTTCCATGAGAGATCTGTATAATGCAGCGTTTTCAGGTGATGGTTTTTGATCACATGCTTGTTGAAACATTAGTACATCAAGTGGCATTCCCATTATTTGTTCCTTTCGGTGTCGAAATAGTATTTTGACTTACCCATTGGTAAATCTTGTTCGTCATATAACTCTGGTGTAGACCATTCTTCAGTATTCCACTCTTCTTCGGGTTCCCATTCTGGCTCAGTTTCGAAATCATTGACAAAGTCGAGATTACCATCAAATACAAAACCTGCTCCTTTTAGAAACAATTCAATTTCTGACAGAACTTCTGGTAAATAATCTGCAGTAAACTCACGAGTGGTTGTTGAACCACCAAACTCATCTTCAGCTATTAAAGTATATTTCATTAGTCTTGCTCCATAAGTGACCATTGTAGTCGTTTAATTTCATCTTTCAAATTTGAGTTTTCGTACTCAAGTTCGTTGACACGTTGCATTAAAGTAAGAATTGCTTCTTCTTTATCATTCAGTGGTATTAGTTGATGGTTCATTTTCTATTTTCTTTATTGACCAAGTGCCATTCTTATTATCTATCCACTCGAGTGTATCACCAATCTGCCAACCAGCAGATTCCATAATCTCATCGGTGAGTGGAAGAACTAAATCTCCACTACCATCGTCTGCTTCCTCAACTGTAATTGTCCATGTCGTAGGTTTATTCATAGTTAATCTCCAACCAGTTAGTTTCTTCAGGTAATACTTCAATTGTAACACCATTATCAAGTGCTTTGGTTACCATATTCTCAAGAACACCAAAACCATAACTGCTAGCACCATAATGTGCCTTATGACAAACATAGGTAGAACCACTGTTTCCGTCAAACATGAAGCAATGACCATCTTCATATGCTCTTGTGATACCACTGTTTAGTTTCCAAGAATCTGAACCAAGATAACCACCATACCAACAAGCAAAAACTTTATGGACTGGATATGCAACTGGTCCAGTAATTTTAACAATCATCCATCTGTCTGGAGTGTAATCACTCATATTAAACCTCTACGAATTTCAATTCAAAACGATCTGCACGATCTTCGTAGTTGATATAACCACGAGGATTACAAACAACACGACAACCCTTAATCATGTAGTCAAAGTCTTCATGAGTATGACCATGAGTCCACAACTTAATTCCTGGACGATCCATGATAAATTGATCTAACTTGGAATTGTAAGCACCATTCATGAGTTGATCTTTTTTATAACGTGGATGCTCAGAAAGTTTGCTTGGAGCATGATGCCCAACTACAATGGTAGTCATCCATGGAGGAGTCATATTGTAATTAGTCTCAATAAACTTCAACATTGCTTTGTGGTCTTCCACAGCATCCTGCGGAGACAGGTATGCTTCACGAGTCTTGAAGACTGCATGATACATTGGCTTACCTTCAGCATCTTTCTTGTGATCACCATTCTCGTCAAGAGTTGGTTCCTGTGTTCTGAAGTTTACAGTCCTAAGACTATTTTTACAGATCTGAAAATCATTCATACGACGAGAAACATGATTCATAGTCATTTCATCTTCGGCATTCATGTCAGTCCAAAGAGTGCCACCCAGAAAGACATAATCTCCAAGAGTGAATACTTCTTTGTCAAGAACATGAATATTTGGTAGATGCTTTAGTGCATCTTTTAGAATGCTTGCAGAAGTAGCATAGTCACCATGGTAATGTTCGTGATTACCCATAACATAAACCACATGAGGAAAGTTACGAGAGCAAGCAGTAAAAAACTCAAGATACCTATCAGTTTTAGCAGAAGATAAAATACTATCGGTAACCCTAAGGTCAACAGCAGTACAAATATCACCAGATAAAATAAGGACTTCAGCATTCTGTGTGTTCTCTAATTCCAGTTGTCCGAATTCTAGATGGACGTCTGAACATATTGCAATTTTCATTGTAGTGTCCTTTCATTATCAGCAGGTCTTTTCAAAATTGCTGAGTTCATAATTTTATTAAAATCATCATGACTTTCAAACTCTTGATTCATCCTCACAAGACGTGCAAGGATAATAGATGATAGATGTAGTGGATCATATTCATATTCCACAATCATCTTACTTAAAACATTATCTATTTCTAATACAAGTTTATTCAATTTTTGTTCTGTCATTTTGTTCTTTCATTGTTATATGGATTTTCTGGATTCCTTGCATCATGTTTCATGATCATGCACTTGGCTTCACCTGCAAGTCTAACATAAAACTTGCAAGGATTACCAACAAAGTTATTCGTGGCAGAATTATCAACATAGATGTTTTCCATCTTTGTCATGGAACATCCTGATAACAATAATACCAATAAGACTCTAGCCACCATAGTAATCAATAATCAGTTGCATGGCTGGAATTAAATTCACCATACTGTTATGGTAATCCTCTGGATGAAGATAAGCACCATCCTCAACATGGGCACGAATCTCTTCTCTAAGATAACCAATGTGATTCTTCAACGATGCCAGTACAATGCCGTCTGCAACTTCAAAGGGGATTTCTAATTTTATCATAGTACTATTATACTCCAATTATTCATTAAAGACAACCAATTTTTTAACTGTCTTGGGATTGCAATATACTACCTGTCTTCCTTCACTTTCTCCGAGGGGAAGGTCTGCATGAATTAGCACTCCAAACTCATTCTGACGAATGACCATACCCACGAGAGGAACACCTTCCCACTTTGCGAATACTCTGTCTCCATAGTTCCACTTCTGGGGTACGGACTTAGAAAATTGATCAGCCAGTTTCATCTACTTACTCTTAACTCTGCTTCTGGATTCGTTAGGCAAGCATGATAGTATTGTTTGACAAATTCAACAAGACCATCGTAGTCACCCCATCCGTTGTCTGGATTATATCTCTTATACTCTTCGGGAGAAGAAATTAACTTAACCATACCTTCATGTAAAAGTGCAGAGATATCCTCAGCTGTGTAATAACCAACTTCTTCTGGTCGCCATAAAACATCATAAAGAGTATCACCATTAGACAAGAAAACTTGTGTAGCCATCTTGCCAAGATTATGAGTGATATTCATAGAGAAGATACTCGTGGGTTTTATAACCATTAAATCAACATCAAGACTCATTTTTAATACCTCGCTTTTGTGCTTGTCGTTCAGACTTCCAAAACACTCGTTTCCAGTCTCTTAGGTGTTTCCACCACTGAGGAGGACGTGCAATATTTCCTTGTTTAACATTCACCATAATACACCTTTAATTCTTTACCAGTAGAATCCTTAACCTTAATCTGTCCCTTGGCCATTCTACGAAGAAACTCATTAATAAACCATATTGGAACATTATCATCAAACTCAACTCTAGGAGTCGTGGAGATGACTATGTTCTTACCATCATTATCATATACAATCATTTTCTTGCTAACTCCATAATAATAATTATAGCCATTGCGATTACAGTGGTCATGACATCACTCTAAATCTGTTAATGAAAAACTCAACAGGATAGATGTCGTTAATCAGATCTTGATCCGAACAATCCTCTTCATCGATGCTATAACGATCTCGAATGTATTCATTACGATATATCTCTGCATTTTCTTTACTAATGAAAACACCAAGAATCGGTGACTGTGATCCTGGATATTCCTCGTCTGGATTATACATCTCAAGAATATAAACTTCATTCATATGCAACCTTTTACAGTGAAAATTTTCTCGGGGAATTTTTGCAGACAATCTGAACTCGATCGATGCAACCCTCTACAGATATGATTATACCCTAAGAATGATTGCAAGACAAGGATGTAATTATGATGGTGGCTAAACCCCCGATTGTGTGGCTGAGGAGGAGTCCCTTCAAATACAGATATGTCCCCTAAGCCGAATACAGATTTACATCTGTTTCAGTTTCTCAGAGCCGAAGTACATCAGTACTAGTCCTACTATGGCTAATCCCAATAATGGCAATAGTTCACCATCGGTTGCATTGTCCATCCCACCTGCTGCTCCGAATACTACGAATAGTCCTACTATGAATCTAATCATTTAGATAATCTCTTTCTTAGTAAATACCCTAATGTGGGCTTGATACCTAATCTCTTACGTAACAGTTCGTTTAGTGTTTTCTTCTTCATTGCTTAAATCCTTGTATTACTAATGTTATTGTATCCTTGGCGATTGTTGCAACATCTGCCAATAGATGTTCTACCTCTATAGGGAATGCTACTACTATTACTATCAACAATATCCATTTCAACATATGCTCTCCTTAAGCAGTCAACATGTATGTAGCAAGGTCTTTCCACTCTTTGTTGGAAGCACGTACCTTGGACACAGCAATAAGAGTACGGAGACTAATCTCTTTGGCTTCTTTACCGACTTCACGGATAAGAGCCAGTGCATCAGACTTGATCTTTGCATCGTACTCTGGGAGAAACTCATCACTCTTTGCAATGTATTCCATGCGGTCGATCTTCTGGTCGAAAGTCATGCTCAGGTCAATCATCATACTACGTGAACGAATGGCTTGGTCGATACGATCTTGATCCATGTTGCTAATGAAAATAACACGTCCTTCGAAATTAAAACTGCGTGGCAGATCATCATCCTTCATGTCTGCATTCCAAGAAATAATGCGTTTGCCGTAAGAGTCCAATGCTCCCTTAAGCAAGTTTAATGCAACTGGATCTTTCAGAACAGCGTCGCAATCATCAAACACAATCACGGATTTTTGATTCTCGAACAGAGTGCGATACAAACCCTTTGCAGTGGAATAACCCTTGACCATCATAAAACACTTTGCAGTATTGATGACAGAGCCCACTTGGAATTCAGCTAATTCTGAAATATCTTTGTAGCCATGTGCAGCCAAGGTTTTGGTTACAGTGAATGTTTTGCCGAGTCCACCTTCACCAGTAATCACGGCAGAGGGTTGAACACCAGTGGCAACCATGGTAACCAGCTTTTCCACGAAACCGAATCGTGTATTGATGTCATACTTGTTAGACTTCTCAACAGCTGCAGCCATGGCAACTTCTACATCACCAACCATGTTGCGGAGTTTGCGCTCCACGTATGCTTTGGAGTAAGACTTGATAGTCTTAGAACCGACTTTAGCCATGTAGTTGCCAGATTTGGCGTCGAAGGAAACAGCGGATACATTCATAAAAAACCTTTCATAATCAATTTCAATACCATAATCTTACAGCAACTACGAATTAACGACAACAACTTTCTGGATAACCCTACAATCCGTAGGGTTACTTATCCAGATTTGAGAAAGAATCCTCGTTTCCTTCTCGTGCGTCGTACAAACCCGAGCCGATATCAATCGTATTCATTTCAAGAGGGATACAGACTTCCATAAGCAGATCGTCAATTTCGTCCATCATTTCTTCAATCCCGTTATGCAGGTCGTAGCACTGTGCGTCAGCGAATTCGCCGAAAGCCATTTGCTGATACTTGTCAGCCAGTTCCAAGTAATACTGGGCTTTGGATGCGTAGTCTTTAATTTTATCGGTTTTACTCATTTTGTTTCCTTAATTTCAATACTGTAATCTTACATCCAAACCGAATTAACGGCAAGCAATAACCCCACTCTTAGTAGGGTAATTCGCTGATGGATTCGCAAATTTCTGCTGGTCCAAAATCCGAATTTTCACCGTAAACTTCACAACGATCACCATCAATGATAATCAAAAGATCATTGATTTCAACAATCAGTGGAACAGGCGATTGAACCCCAGCGAAACCCATTTTATCGGTTTCGTCCATAACACGGAAGTTCAAAGAAGAGAGAAAATCACGAGAAATCATTTTAAGTCCTTTTTTCAAATTTATGGCTTATTATTACTGAATTTGCAATTAAAGGCAACAACTAATTTGATCCCTACCAAAGTTGAGGGTTATTAATTAGTGGTTGTCGTTAATTCTCTCTTGAGGAATAATTGAGTTATTCGAAAGTTACTGGGGTGGACGTGGACCCTGCTCGTCTGGTTTATAGCCGACGAGACGGACGCATGCTGGCGAAGTAAGCACTTACTTACCAAATTCTCTCGATCGAAGTAAGTGCTTACTAACCAAAAAGTAAGTTAGCACTTACTTACTACAATTTCAGAACTAGAAATGCAAAAAAGACCAGAATCAAAAACGATTGCTGGTCTTTTCAAATCACTCCAAACTATATTACTGGTCGGTCACCGAGCCCATATACACGCTACATAGGAGTTACACGACTAATGCATTACCTACTCTTTATCAACCCTAACACCGTAAGTATACCCCAAAGTCAAATTAAAATCAAATAAGAATTGCAATATTGCATCACACGCACTCGAGAGCACACGCACTCGTCTTACACTCGTTGCGCACAAGAGTGTCACATACGTCTCCACATAGCCCTCCCACATACACTCACATAGCGTGGTAATAACTGGCAATATTCCCTGTAACTAAACTTCCTCCCATAGATCGCCATCTTCTACGAAACGTCTATAGCCAGCATCTCTCGAAACAATAGGAGCAATGGGTTCAGCAGTCTTATTGTTTCCACCAGAGACAAAGTTATGCACAGCCACTTCTGCTTCTTCACTACCACCAGTAAGCCATGCAGACTTAGCAGCACCAATCTTCTGCTTCTGTTCCTTTGTTAGTGGACGAGAGTTACCACAGCTACGAGAGCAGAACTCACCACGCTTGTTGTGCACGGTGTTACACTTAGGACAAACTTTTTCTTTGTATGCCATCACTCGCCTTTGTATTCATGCAAACCCTGTATTTTCCGAATATACGTCCACCACACACGACTAAATAGCATCCTTCATCTTACTCATTAGTTTAGCCAGCATCTCCATGGCTTTCGTTAGTTGTTCATCGGAGTGCTTTAGTCTCTCTTCCAGAAACTTAATGTATTCTTCTTGGTTCATTTTAGTAAAAATCCTATTCTATCTCCACATGGACTATGATAGTAGTTCTCTCGCCATATGGGTATTATCTCTTGTGATGTATGATTAGCAAAGTCATCGTTGTATCTTAGGTGTACTTCAATGATTTTATCGTCAATTATCTCTATATTAAGCCACTCGTACTTTAGGGCTATGGGTTGTAATAATGGTGGTAGTTCGTAAGAATATTCGATTCGCTTCCAAGAGCTAAATCGATCTGTTCTGGTACTGTCTTTAAATCCTTCCACAGCAAGAGTTTGTACTCCGTAATTATAGTCTATTGTTATGTGTCTACCGTTAAATACCTCACACCAAAAGTAACCATCTGGAATAATATCGGCATTGGCAGGAATTGTCAGTATACTACTACCACGACCCATCATACGATAGTTAGAGATTGGTCTTACAATGTACTCGTTAGTCTTTGTTGGTGCTATTCCAGCTGGTCCACAATCATAGCCTAATCGTTTTGCAAGTATTAGTTTATCGTATATCCACAGATCTACACCATCAATAGTGGACCAGACAGAACTATCGTCTACCATATTCACACGATATCCTTATTGGCTTTCCATTCATCCCATGGATCTTTTATCTCTACTTTCCACTGAGCATTTACTGATGGAGCAACTCCATTCCAAGGCACGGTATAGCTGTAGTTTCGTTTCTTATCGAATTCTTCAGCTTCTTCCAGAGTGCATAGTTTATCTTCGTTTTCTACCATGATGATTCGTCCACGATTTGCTTTGTTATGATTACTGCATCTTCGTTGATTATTGCTCGTAGTGATGCTGAGACTAAAATTCCGATCCCCGAGGAAGAATCGCAGGAGACTGTAATATAGTCGGATTCGGGGTACTTTGAGGCGAACTCGATGATTGCATTGAGGTCGTCTTTATGTAGGATTACTTCTTGTGTCACTGCACGGCTTCCGTATGCTTATGTTTTAGGGATTTCTTGAGGATCTTTAGGTATAGTTTCTTCTCTTGTTTCTTCTTGGATAGTATGATTGCTTTATACATCTTACGAATTAGTTTATTTACCTTCATTGCAGTTCCTTTATCATTGCTCTCTGATTGGAGATTATCTTTTCTAGATCATCGATTCTTTTCTTGGCATCGGCTAGTTGTTGTTCCAGAGTCTTCATCGATTCCATCATTGATAGGATGGCTTCAGTTTCCATTTGTTGTACAGTTTTCATAGTTTCCTTTGGGTTGTGCATGAATCAGACCAAAGCGATTGTGCTTCAATCTTGTATTTCTCGATCTCCATCCAGCTATTGGCTTCGGAGTCAGTATTAAAGTATGGACTAATGACTTTCTTATTGACAGTCCAGAAATAGGTATACGTGGACATTCCTGTATCCCTACAGCTATTCAGTATTGGCTCAGAGTTTTCTCTGTCCTCGCTAGTGAAGGTTGTCATCTTTCTTCCTTAGTTCTTCTCTTAGTCGTCTCACATCTTGCATTAGTGATTCGGATAGGTTTTTGTAATAGGCATAGTCTGGTGGTTGTTCCTGCTCTGGTGGTTTCTTATTGTTTAATGCGAAACCCAGTGCAATTCCTATTGCCAGTGCTATAATTATTTCAATCATCTTTCTTTTTCTCTATCTGTCTCGGTGGTGGCAGGTATGGTTCAATGACGAGATGATTCGCTCCATACCATCCGATGGCTGAAAAGAATCCAACAGTGATCCATGTGGCTACCAGTATCATTTTAGCAACCAGTCTCCATTTAGATTTGATAGGTATTCTGCATACTCTGATTTAAGCATGGCATTGAATTCTTTCTCGTAGTCTACATTATGCAGTCTATCATATGCCTTGAGTTTCTCTCCTTGATATTGTGGAGCAATATTACCCTTCCACTCCTCGAATGATAGTGGCTTCTTTGGCTCCATCTGATAGTCTTTAATGTTCATCTTGCCTTCTCCGCTAGTTCTTTATATCCTGCCCACGATGGGTGGACACCATCGGTTTGCATTCGTTTCGTTCCAAGAATCATATCGTTATTCTCGTTTGCCACATGCCACACTGCTGATTGTGCTGCTGGAAACTTATCGCTTGGCATAATCCAATACACTCTGTCGGCTTTGGTTAGTTTACGAATGACTCTGAGTTCTTCCTCAGTCTTAACGTATTTGTGGTCGTTTGAACCAAGTGAGATGATTACATGATTAGCAATTAGTGGTGTGTTTTGAATATTTTTATTCAACCACTGGTGCGAGTTAATTCCACCTTGTACATATGCCACGCACTCTTTACGTACATTGGCAATTCCTACTCCAATTGAATCTCCTGCTATGATACATTCAAACATAATAAATTCCTAATGTGAAAAATCCCACTATGTGGGATTGTATTTTATCCGCCACGTCCAGCAGCACGTTGCATGGGCTTATTGGAAGCGATTCGATTGACTGCTTTGTTGACTGCTTTACTTGCTTCTTTGCGACCCAATCCTTGGCTTTGCAAATTATGCTTTGCTTTTTTCTTGGCTCGCTTCAGTAGTTTCTTTTGTTCCCACTGCTCTTTAAAGGTTAGTGGTACTGGTGTAGTTTCTTCTGTCATAATATCTCCATGTTGTTGGAGCGGGATATCGGATTTGAACCGATGACATTTTCGTTGGCAACGAAACATTCTACCACTGAATTAATCCCGCACTCTTACTACTTATTATACAATAATATTCCCTGCATGTCAAATTATGCTGCACGCATGTAAGACTTGTATCTGTCTGCAGCGTATGATGCTGCAAATGCATTTGGTTTTACAAATGGTACAATATTGCACATACCCTTAATGTAACCAACTGCTTCGTTGATTACGCAAGATGATCCATGCATTTCGTCTGGATTAATGTCAAGGTGAACTTCCACATCTCTGTCTTCCAGAACTTCATGCAACTTTAGATACAACTCTGCAATTTTATATACTTCATTCATCAATCGCATACGTGGTTTGCTTTTCTTCTGGTCATAGTCTCTTTCACGAGATACTTCACCGAAGATTTTACAACCATTATTACCATTGATATGAACAACAATCACTAAGATATAATCAGCGTAGAAATCATCACCGATATTAAATCGTTCAGAGTCGCCACCGATATAAATCTTAGATTCAGGACTCTGTGCCTCGATGAATTGTTTCACTTCATCGATGTTGATATCTTTACGCATAACTACCTCTATCTTAAATGGAGCGGAATATCAGAATCGAACTGATAACAACAGATTGGAAATCTGTAGTTTTACCATTAAACTAATCCCGCATTGGCATCCCTCCAGGGACTTGAACCCCGACTAAAAATTTTGGAGATTTTCGTGCTGCCATTACACTAGAGAGATATTGGTGCTCCGTGAGAGAATCGAACTCCCAATTGATGATTACTAATCAACTGTTATACCATTTAACTAACAGAGCAAGGTCACATATTACTTATCTTATTATACGCCATATGTGAGAGCGATTCTTGGTGGAGGATGGGAGGATCGAACTCCCATAAACAGCTTGCAAAGCTGCCGTAATCCCATTATACTAATCCCCCGATACTTGGCTCCACAGGATGGGCTCGAACCATCGACCAAATGATTAACAGTCATCTACTCTACCAACTGAGCTACTGCGGAATAAACTTATCTTGTTACTTTTCTGGTAATTTTATACCAGTAATACTTAAAACCTCTCCATGTTGGGATACCCCAATCATGATACATTCCTACTTCTTTGGGAATGCTTCCATATGCTTTCTCTATTGTTTCTCTTGATGACACGACATTCTCCATTATTGTTTGGTGCCCCATGACAGAATCGAACTGCCATTACCTGATTACAAAACAGGTGTTCTACCATTTAACTAATAGGGCATAATTTATTTACAAAATCTAACAACAGTGTGTGATGTCTTCCATCGTTCCAGTGTTTGTTTATGTATTGCCATGGTTTCTCATACCAATACAGTGGTGCTTCTGGGTGGCAACCTATTAATCCTATTCTTCCTTGTATGATTGCCATTGGATCACCATTGGCATATCGTGCGATTGTTTTAAACTTTGTCTCGTCTCCAATCAGCGCACAACCATCATAAAAATACATCTGCTCTTTTGTACCATTCCACTCTACATCAGCAACTGTTCCATAACTTCTGCGAACAGTGGCATTCGGTCTCTTTATGTACTGAACTGGACCAACATCAGTAAGTATATCGAAATAACGACTTCCAGCCCAATAAGCACCCATGCAGATGCCAAGATAGTGACCACCACCATCCAAGAATCTGGCGATTCGATTCGCTCTTGTTCTAGTGAAGAAATTAGGATAACTGTCGCTATCGCCAATACCACCAGGAAAAGCAATAATGTCAATATTGTCAAAGAAACTATCATCGTCTAACTCGCTTTCTTCAAATATCCGTATTTGGTAATCTGAAGAAAGAGCATTAACCATGGCATACGCACAGTCCTTCGAACATTCGGGATGGTGCAAATATAATGCCATGTGCTTCATACTTCTACTTATCTTGGTCGGAATAGTAGGATTCGAACCTACGACCCTCTGGTCCCAAACCAGATGCGCTACCAGACTGCGCTATATTCCGCTATATTTGGTGGTGATGAGTGGAATCGAGCCACTAACCTACTCCGTATGAAGGAGTTGCACTACCGTTGTGCTACATCACCGAAATTTGGTGCCCCAAGCGAGACTCGAACTCGCAAAATTTGGCTTCTAAGACCAACACGTATACCAATTCCGTCATCGGGGCAAAATGCTTTCTATCCGTCGTGGTAATTATAGCACATCAGTTTATTTCTGGTTTGTGTACATCGCACCAGTTTCTCCATCAAGCATGCCCTCCACCCACTCGCCACGGACAGAACTCTCGTGTTGCTAACGCTGGTTTGGTCGACCCCATCTTATCTGTCTTCTATAACAGTTTCGATGCCTTCTAATTTAATAGAAAAGAACCACCCTACTGAGGACAACTCAGTTTCATTTCCTCTGGGTCAGAGTAGCAGTTGTGACGCTGCATGGCTTGGTAGCGGAGGTTGGATTCGAACCAACGATTTCATGGCTTATGAGACCAGACGGATAGACCACTTCCATACTCCGCAAACTTGGCGACTCGTGGGAGAATCGAACTCCCATAAGCGGATAGACAATCCGCTGTAATGACCATTATACTAACGAGCCTAAAAACTGGTGGAGCAACTTGGAGTCGAACCAAGATTGTTTACCCAGAGGGATCAGATTTACAGTCTGAGGATGCACACGCCATAGCATCAATTGCTCCAATGATATTAGTTTAGTGTTATCGTGCCGATTTGTCAACAATGTAGCTAACACTGACAAGCGAGTGGCAGTTATATCAGACAGTTTCAGTCGCACCCTAACTGTCGAGTAGTCATAGCGTCCTATGACGATACCTTGATAACACTAAACTAATACCACATTTAATTACACTGGGTGTTTGACAGAATAAACAGTTTTGAACCTGCCCTACCATGCCGTCCATGGACTTGTCTGTCAACCACATTACGTGCCCAACTTGTTCCAGCGTGACCACCGTATCCATCTTTCGACTTCGTTTCCATCTTTCGTGTAACTTACCAGAGCCTAGCCGTCACTAGGAATATATCTCTGCATAAGTCACCTACTGGGTTGATAACCAATGTAATTAAATCTGGTACTCGATGGGGGAATCGAACCCCTCCTTCCTGCCGTGAAAGGGCAGTGTCCTAACCGATAGACGAATCGAGCACAGTGGTAGTTTTTTACAAGAACTACCAAACTTGCTTGCATGGGAGATTGTAGGCGAGTTGCAACAATCAAGCCATCCCTGCCACATGCTACGTATTTACCGCAGACTTAGAGTGGACTTTCGAAGAACAACTATTATACCTCAAATAATCTTGCAAGTCAACAACTATCTGGAGTGAGTGATAGGAATCGAACCTACTTCCATGGGTTTGCAATCCAGTGCCTGTCCAACTGGCTCCACTCACATAATTCTGGCACGGCTAGCAGGAATCGAACCCACATTCGTAGGGTAGAAGCCTACTGTATTCTCCATTATACTATAGCCGTATTGGTGCGAGTACCCAGACTCGAACTGGGAAGCCGAAGCGGAAGATTTTAAGTCTTCTATGTTTACCAATTTCATCATACTCGCAGTTACTCTATTATACATCAAACAATCTTGCAAGTCAACAGTTGGTACCTCGAGTGAGATTCGAACTCACAGAATTTCTCCTTTTGAGAGAGACGACTTTTCCAATTTGTCCATCGAGGCATTGGTGGGCTGACTGAGAATTGAACTCAGACTCAATCGATTATGAGTCGATTGCTTTACCATTAAGCTATCAGCCCAACATTTGGCGGAAGATGTGAGAGTCGAACTCACTCACCGTATCACTACGATGACAGATTAGCAATCTGCTGCATTACCGTCCTGCCCATCTTCCAAACTTTGGCACCCAATGAAGGAATCAAACCTCCACTTCTGCGTTCGTAGCACAGCGTGATATTCATTTCACCAATCGGGTATTGGTACCTCGTGACAGATTCGAACTGCCGACCTTCTCCGTGTAAAAGAGACATTCTACCACTGAAATAACGAGGCATATTGGCGGAGAGTGTGAGATTCGAACTCACGGAACATTTCTGTTCGACAGTTTTCAAGACTGTTGCCATAAACCAGACTCGACCAACTCTCCATAACTTGGTTCCCGATAGTGGTAACGATCCACTCGCCTATCGCTTATCAAGCGATTGCTCTACCTCTGAGCTAATCGGGACTAATTTTTTGGTGCTGCCTAGTAGAATCGAACTACTTTCAATGGTTCTTCAAACCACCGCTATGACCACATCAGCTAAAGCAGCATGGGGTGTTTAATGAGGATCGAACTCATACTATCTCGGTCACAGCGAGATGTGCAGACCACTACACTATAAACACCATAATTGGTAGGAGTGTTCGGGAACGATCCGAATTTTACTGGTTAAAAGCCAGTTACTTCACCTTAAAGTTTCACTCCCATATTTTTACCAAACAAAAACACACTGAGTAGGAGTCGAACCTACATTTAGTGCCTTATGAACACCATCCTGACCAATTAGATGATCAATGTGTTTCTGTTTGGCAGGGGGTACAAGAATCGAACTTGTACTACTTGAGTCAAAGTCAAGTGTGCTACCACTACACCAACCCCCAACAGAATCCTGAATTGTAAAAGAACATTTTAGCACGATGGCTATAAAACAAAAAACCCTCTGGATTTTCATCTCAGAGGGTTTGGTAAGTAAACTGCGTGTGTCAGTTATGTACTTGCCAAACCCCCAGAATCCTCAATCGCATTATATCCAAATGATGTGCGTGAGCATGTCCAGCCACTTAATAGCGGGAGATGTTTCTGCGAGGATATATTTCTTAAGTTCATGATTGAATTCTACTACACCTTTGGTTATTTGTCAAGCACTATCTGGATAACCCTACAACTTGTAAGGTTTTTCAGACAGTAATCTATTTAGTCACTATCTTAGTTCATTATTGAATTAAAGTCAACTTTTTCAACTCTTATTTTACATTTCTCTAAAAAATCAATACCAAGTTCATCTCGATATGATTCCCGAAAGTAAACATGTTCTATTCCTGCACCATGTATTAACTTAGCGCAATGAATGCAAGGAGCATGAGTACAGAATAAACTGGAGCCATTGCCTGATTCACCATCACGAGCCAATTTGAGTATTGCATTTGCTTCAGCATGTATTACCTCATCTTTTGTTACTGTTGTTATCGTGTCATCTGAATGCTGCACGATGTTCTCACATTCGTTTGTCCACCCAGATGGCATTCCATTATATCCAATTGAGATGATACGATTATCTTTTACGACAACCGCACCGACCTGCAATCTAACTGCACTGGACAGCTGAGCAAAACGCTCGGCTGTATCCATGAATGCTTCTACCCACTTCTGTTTCATCGAACAACTGCCTGACCAATTACTGCTCCAGGTTTCTTCATCGCTTCTTCACGACGCTTCTTGTATTCTTCGTTCTCTACAGGTAGGAGTTGGAATGTATTTGGTTGAACTGCAGATACCTTTGGTTCATCTTCCAACTCTTTGAATTTGTCTTCACGATTCTTGTTCTTACCTGCTGGCATAGTCAATCGTTGCGCATCTTCTGTTGCAATCTTAAACTGCACGTATGCACGATATACATCACCCTCTTTGAATACAGCAATGTTCTCTCGTTTGAACATACCAATGGCTTGCTTCACACGAACCTTGGATACACGATCAATCTCTCGTTCAACAGCAGAACCAGATCCAGCAGTCTCAAGTGTAGACTCACGAGTAACAGAATCAACATCTGTTTTCAATCGTGCGGCAAGTTGAATCTTAGCATTCAATGTTGCTTTGTCGATGGCAAACTGCATATCTTTCGATACATCAGTCGCAGTAACTACGATAAACTTCGTGTCATCTGGATCTTTTGCAAGATACCATTGAGGAATATTATCGAGTTTATTGGCAGGGATCTCAACTGTTTTGTTGGGATCTCCCTTAAAAGTTGAACATCCAGATAAGGCTACCATAGATGCCACTACACAAGTCATAATATATTTCATTTCAAGTTCTCCGTTTAATAACAAAATTGTGGTAAACCACTCGCCTAGCATTAATAGGCACTGACGCAATCTGACGATAGATCTCATCCCTCGTCATACTACTACCAAAAGTAATCTTAACTTTGGTGAAGACTGCCATCAGTGTATCTTTACTTTCGATAGCATTGGACATTATGTCTGCTTGCCACCAGATACCATTCGGTAAAGTCAACTTACCATGTAAGAGATTACTCTTAATTCCATCATAGGGATACATCATATGCATCTTGTCATCGTATACACTAAACAAGTAAACATACATTGGCTCTCTAGTTATTACATCAAATGGATATTTCTGTCCATTATATGCAAAGTTACTGGCATTCTCAATGTCTCCTGCCAGTGGTCTGCTCGGGTCAAGTTCAATCTTAACCTCAACAACACAAATATCTTTCTTCTGTTTTACCTTCTCGCTTAATACTTTCTTTAAAGTACCAGCAGATTCAATCTCAGTCTTCTTAACATATTCGCATTCAATGCCTTCTGCGTTTCGTTCTCTGCAAATATGTTGTTTCTTTACTTCAAACTCTTTCTCAGCGTAGCGTTCAATAGCATCATTGACAGCAAGTGCTTTTGCTATGTTACAGTCTTCTGATTCGCCAGTTCCAAATGAAACATCTGCGTAAGCATTGGCACAAATCAACAACCATAATATAGCAAACTTCTTCACTTTATACTCTCGAGTCCTCGATAATCTTATCTAATGCAGCGACTGCATCCCAATATTCTTCTGCAAGTCCTCTCCATTTAGTGACTTCTAATTCGTCACCTTCCCAGCGAGCCCATGACTTACCATCCCAAGTACAATACTGAGGAAAATCCCATGCAACAGTAGTTACTTCGTATCGACCAATATATGCAGGATTGACACTGGCATCAAACCAATCAGTGCGTTCTAAATCAGTTAGTTCTTCTTCGAACTGTTCTTCTTCATAGCGTTCCAAATCATCAAGAGCATTGGTGAAGTCAAGAATGTCTTCAGGTAGATTCTCAATTGAATTACGATCTGTCCAATCCATCTCATAGTATTCGTCAAAGCCATCTTCGAAACGACCAGCAAATCCCATTCCAGGTTCGTGATACATTGCACGAACAGTCCAACCCTCTGTCTCTAAGAATTCATACATAATGACTGGAGGAGACCATGGTGAATCAAAGTGTAAGACTATTGTATTGTCATCTTCTCGTTCCCAATCCATGATGGAAACATCCCACTTACATCCCCAGTTCTCGCATGACCAAGCATAATCCCACTCACCTGCAGGGTTTGGTCGCAAATAGTTAAATGGTTCAGCCTTCTCTTTTTGAAGTTCTGTTTCAAAACCATCAATCACTTCTTTATTATCGTGGTGCAATGTTGCACTGTTATAACACCAATTTGGCATAATATATCTCCTATTTTATATCATTCATATCAAATCTACGAACAACTATTCCATTCTGCTGGTATCTGGTACGTGCTTCTTGGATTGTAGCTGCAGTCTTGTGGGTTGCGTTTAACTTAGCATTTTCCTCAGCAGTAACAATGACTACTTTATTATACCTAATAAAATAATCTTTAACTTGTTCCACTGACTTAAATGTTTTTTTAACTACCTTGTCTTTTATAATACCGAGTGGGTATTGATGTTCGATGTTAAACATTCGTTTACCATCTTCGTATGACTCTCTTCGTTGTCGTTTAGTACCTTGAAGTGATTCAAACTTCTTGATTGCTCCCTCGCTCCACCATTTACAGTTTCTAAGTATATGTGGAGTGGCATGAGAGCAAAACTCATTCTCGCAAGAAATAAAATCTGATACGATCCTACAATCGATATCAACTGCTTTCTTTTTAGCATTGACATGGATGTCTGCAAATTGAATATCGAATACTCTTTTTGCAAAATGATCTACTACTGTTTTCACTGAATCGTTCATAATATAATTATACTACAGAAGTTATTACAAGTCAACAACTTTCGTCTTTGGAACTCTTACTAAAATAGTTCCTTTATCGTATTCAAACATATCCTTTGCAATTTCGCAAGTATATACACCATCATCTGTAGTCCAATTAACACCATCTTCTGATGTCATCTCTTGTCTAAACAGTTTTGCTGTTTCAAACTCTTTAATTAGAACTACAACTTGATTGGGTGTATAAACTCTAACCTCTGCTGGTAGTTCTAAATTGGTATCAGTGTTTTTAACTTTTACTATTTTCATTGGATTTCTCTTTTTTAACAGGTGGTGGAATAATTCCTGCATCACTCACTAGTTTATGTGTAATCTTTGGATACATTTTATGTAACTTTTGATCTTTAACAGCGATAAGAATTGCAGCTTCTGTAGGATGAATTCCTTCCAGTAAGCCAATAAACAATGCTTCTCGTTTAAGTGGTTTAAGATCTGCACGCATGAATACATACATCTTCTTACATTCAGTGAACAAATTTGTATCAGTCATTCCAATTGGTTGATCAGCAGGTTTGAATGGTGGTTCACCTTCAGGTAATAACATCTTGTGAGTAGGTAAAAATGCGTGGGCAAATAAAACCTTCAACAAGAATTCATTTTTGTGTTTCTCAATTGTCTTGGGATCGTCATTGATCTCCTTGAGCATTTCTGTTATGTATTGTTTCATTTAAAAGTCCTCTATTTCGTCAAGCAATAATCGGCAACGATTTTCCATAAGATAGTTCATGATTTTCATCTTATCAGTGTTCGGAATAATATTTAGGTATGTGCCGATAACATCTGACTTGACTCCATCTGGAATAAATTGGAAGTCGACCAAAGTCGCATTGCGTTGCCAGTTGCGTCGTTCCTCATCATTCTTACAAGCAATGAATCCATTCTCGAAAAATTCTTGAAGTCGTTTGGCACTCATTGGTTTCTGTCTCTCGCCTTTCATGAATACATCGTCTTTGCTTAGGATGTTTGGAACTCCATCACCAGTATCACCCTTAACGATATGTTCAATCTTATGTTCAATAATTTCTTTATGAGAAGCAGTAATATATTTCTTCTGCATCGGAGACCATTGTTTCACATTAGGATACAATTGTAGTTGTTTAAAGTCTTTATCAGAAGAAAGGATAAGAATCTTTTGTGGTTCTTCAACTAATCCTTGTTGAACCATCTGATTATCTTGCGCCCACTCTGTCAATACAGCAATGATATCGTCTGCTTCTGCACGATCCACGTGAATAACACGATATGGAAAGTATGTGGCAAGATCAGTGCGCATTTCTGATAGTGTATCAAAGATTAACTTCCAATCGAGATCTGACTTTTCACGATTGCTTTTACGCATACCCTTGTAATATTCGAAGAATTCCTTGCGCCAGTATTTACGACCATCGCAACAGATTACCATCTCTCCATATTCTTTACCATACTTTTTCTTGTATGATTTGAGTGTAGACAAAGTTACGTGACGAATCAGATTCTTAACTTCTGATTCAGTTCCTTTCAACTCACGCTGGAAGGTAAGGATGGCTGCAAGTGCCACCTGACTATAATCAACTAATATCATATTAAAATGCTCCCAGCAAAATACATTCTTCATTGACACGACCATTTGGCACAGTTGGCTTCGTGGTCAATGTCTTCATTGCGTTATTCAATGGTCGCTTACCAAGTGTTAGTCCCTTAAAGAATACATCTGGTTTGCGCAACATCAGCGTCTTGGATTCTTTCACATCGAATCCGATAATTGTAGTACCCTTAACTGTCAGCACATCGTTGATGGCTTTGTAAACAGTTACCTTACGATATTTGGTATTGTATACCCATACCTCAGACGATCCAACAATCGTCTCTGGCTTGATTGACTTGAGATTAAACTCTGCAAAGTCTTTCATGTACTTCATCTTGGCAACCACTTTACTTGGTGGTTGTGGTTTGCGTTTACGTGGTGCACGATTCGCTTTAGCAGTCTGCACTTGTTGTTGGCAGTCTGCAATGATAGTCTCTACGAACTCGACAAACTTCTTTAGTTCTCTACGTGTTAGGTATGAGTAACCCTCTGTGAGTTGTTCATCATCACCATCAAGTGCTTCACGCAATTCTTGTGCAGTGCCTACAAACAATTCACCGATTCGTTTAGCGATGGGTGCACCAACTTCATTGGCAAGCAGATAGTTCTTGGCAGAGAAATTACTCTTACCACGTGTAATGATCCACTCATCAATCGCACCCTCGAACTCACCAGCATGTTCTCTGGCTTTGTCTTCCATTCGTTCTTGAATGGAGATCACATTAGTTGGTGCTTTGACAATCTCAACTTCTTCGACATATTTGGTTGCATCAGCCAGCAATTGTTTCAACTTGTTCGTAAAGAATGGGCTGTATGAAGACAATTGTTTTAAGTCTGTCTGTTCATTAGTCATGAGACGACATAGTGATCCAAATGTTTGGAAATGAAAATCGGGGAGTTTCTTGAGTTGTTTAGCGATCTTGGGTTCTTTCTTTGAGAAGAACTCAATCGTAAACATTTTCTGTTCTTTTGACCCAGTGTGCACTGAGTAGTAACCCAACGCACGACTCAGACTGATTGTAAAATCAATCTGGTCGATTGTTGGTTCGAACTTCTTTTGTGACAACAGAATAGCATTATTCTTTGCACGTCGTTTTGCAGTATTCACAGCCATAGGTTTGTAACCTCCATAATATAATATCTATTATACCGCAATTCGCAATTAATGTCAAGCACTATTTTGCAGTGATTTTCTCGTATAGTTCCACGAAGTCCTCATGGTCTGCAACTTCCTGTGCGAGATTCTGTTTATGATACGTCTTTGCAATCTTTGAAATAACTTTCTTAGGAATTTGCAATGTATCAGATTGTTCCTTAACTATTTCTCGAATGAGATCTCGTTCTGCTTCAGTACGAATCATTGAGTTGCTAATCTCTTGAATAGCCCCTTGTAAATCTTTCTTCTGTTCGGGTGTCAATGCGTAGTTCATTTGTTACCTCTATATGTAAATCCAGAACTGCCACTAACGATTCCACTTAGAATCAATGTAGCCATCCATGTATCAAATGTCAATGGGATTGCCAATGCAGGGAATAATGCATTGAGTGACCAGATTGTTGCAATTGGCATAATAATTGCCACTGCAATAACGATTGCCAATAAAATTAAAATTTTCATAAATCAAACTCCACTTTAGTTACTGAGTCCCAACGGAAACTTCTCCACTCTCCGACTTCTGTATCGAAGACACGAACTGCGGATCCAACAATGCTGGTATTCTCACTTTCGCTTGTACCCTTTGGACGCTTGTCTGTTGGGATTTTGCTTTCGATGAGGGTACACTGCATTTTGCGTTCACTTCCATCTTTCTTGGTAAAAGTAACACACACACCTGACTTGAGATTTTCATCGTGTAATAGTCCTAAAGTCCAGTTTTTAAAATCTTCAAACTCTTTTTCATTGCTGAATACTGTCTGCATTATCTAATCTCACTTTCATCTCATTAAAAATTGGACCAAAGAATTCCTTGAACTCTTTGTTGCTGAAGAAGGCTGTATGTCCACTATCAAGGATAACTTTACCTGTTTCTTCATCGGTAAGTTTACTGGTGATTGTAAATTCTACCAGATCGTACTTGTGCTCTTTTATCTTTACAGTCTTTAGTAGACCTGCACGATAAAATTCTGCTTCGTAATTAAGACTCATATATGTCCTTCTTGTGCTTAGGTTGACGAATGTACTGAACCTTACTCTCAACTACACGCATGCGGTATTTGGGAGTACGAACATCCTTTGCAATAGGATTTCTAGGTTTCATTCGTTTATTATACATGTCTTTCTCTTACAAGGCAAATTTCTTTAATAGTTCTTTCGCATCTTTGCAGTCGTCCATCAGATTATCCATCTCTGCGAGAATAATCATTTGTTGCAGACTATCTGCAAGTTGCTGGTCTTCGTCATCTAATAGATTATACCATTCCTCGTATTCTTCCACTGAGTCCAAAGACCACATATGGTCTAACATCTCAACTTGATACTCGGTTAGGTTATTAATCTGAATCATGCAACTTCCTTAATGTTCGACCACTTGGCTAACTTTGCTCGCTTGGCTTGTGCTGCTCTTGCAACTGCACTGGCATCGATGATTTCTTCTTCAGTCAGCATCTCGATCATGCAAAGCAAATCACCAATTTCTTCTTCGAGTCGTTCACGATTCGTAGCACCCAAGTGCTCACCATCAACTCCGAATCGGAACACCTTACTTATTGCTTGCGCAACTTCAGCACACTCTTCTTGACAGATAAGCATGATTTCTTCCTGTCGTGCTGTTTTCATTCTATTCACTGCAAATTTATTCATAATCACCTTTCAAAAATTAGTGCTGGTTTTTCTTTATAGTCTGTAACCAGCAAAAATAGACTGCTGTTTTGGCTGTTTAAGGTCTGCCACGGATATCCCTCCAGTAAGACCGATGGGGTTTTTAATCCCAATTCTTTTTATCACCGAATCGTTCGTTGAATTCATAACCCATAGCATATGCACGCAATTGAATCCCATGCATATCTTTTGCTTCTACACGATCACCATTGTAAGTGCCTTCTGGATACCAATGAGGATTTGGTGGACGATGATAGTAACTATCAGCAGCACCACGATCAAAAGGACTACCATGAGTGCGATCAAATATCTCGCCTTTATACTCAACTGTATTCTTTTCTTCAATAATCATATTCATTATGCTTCTCCATAATATTGAGCATCATCGTTTGCCATTTCATCTGCATAAGACAAGAACTCGTACTGTTTTTCAATTTCTAAATTCTCACGCTGTTCAAATGCGTCTTGTACCATTTGAATTGGAATGTTAAGTTTAATTGCGATAAACTTAGCAGACATACCTTGTTCAATTAAGTCATCAATTTCCATTGCTAATTCTGCCATTTTACTCATAATTATACCTTTGAAATTTGAACATCATAAGAAACACGATTCATCTTGTGGTCATACACTGTCATCGTTGATGCAATACCGATTGCATTAAACATATTTTCAAACAACTGACGAACAACTGTATTCACACCAACTGAATCACCAACACCACGCTTGATAGCTGCACCTGATGTATAAAAAGATACACCATTCACAATTACACGATATTTCATAATCTATCCTTACTCAAATTCATAAAATTTTACTGCTGGATCCAACTTCTTGAGTTGACTTGCAGCATAGACCAACTCTTTGTATTTTGCGTTAACCACACTTCGTGGAAGTTCACCATCGCAAGTCAAATTCTCAGGACTCAAATCAGAGTCAATACAATCTGCAACACGCTGACGATCAGCATGAGTGTCTAAACAATATCGAGTGCTTTTGAAGATAGCATTCCATTGGTTTTTCTTAGCGATGTAGGCATTTAATTGCTTCATTTTCAGTTCCTTTTCAATTTTCATACAACTATTATACAGCAATATGCAATTAAAGACAAGCACTTTTTGGCAATAAAAAACCCCTGTATCTACAGGGGTTTAGGGGGGTTAATAACCCTACAGATCGTGGGGTTATCCCTAAGTTAGGTTATTTTTGAAGATTTTCCAAGCATTTTCCCAACTCCATCGCTGGCTACCCCTTAACACTCTATCCCTATTTAACTGTAAACAACCATCAATTGCATCGCTAAGATTGTCATTCATGAATCCAGTTTCTGCTTGATCAATAACATCTAATGGTCCATCGCATGGGAATGCTGCAACTGGAGTACCACAAGCCATCGCTTCGATCATTACAATACCAAATGTTTCCCATTGACTAGGAAATACAAACACTTCAGCATTTGCATACCATTTGGCTAAATCAACACCAGTCTTAAATCCAGTAAAGATTACCTCAGGATACTGTTTCTTGTATGTTTCAAGCATTGGTCCATCACCAACCATAACTTTGTAGTATCCAGGATAATCTAATTTAAAAAATTCTTCAAGATTCTTTTCTTTGCTAACACGAGAAACACAGAGCAAATATTTACCATTGATATTGTCGTTTCTGTGCGATGGATTAAATATTTCTCTATCAACACCACGAGTCCATGGAATAACTTCTCCACCAAACCCATGTGCTTTAAGATCTTTCACCATTGTCTCAGTGGTTGTTAATACCTTACCACTATGTTTATGAAACCAGCGAACAAATCTCCATGTTATCCACTCAGGAATGCCAAATAGGGTTTTAAGTCCCTCAGGAAACTTAGTATGATAAGCAGTATTGTGGCTAATACCACATTTTGAAAGATATGCTCTAGCCCACAAACCCAAAGTACCTTCGGTGGCGATGTGGATATAATCTGGATTGATCTCCTCAATCTTCTTGCCCACCTGCCACGGAATGGTAATCTTGACTTCGTTGTAGGGAGGGCAATCAAAATAGCGGAACCTGCTGGGATCAAGATAATCAACAGTATAACCATCCCGAATCGCACATGCTTCAATATTTTTGTAAGTGGTAACGACACCATTGATTTGATCAGGTAGGTTGTCTGTTACTATCAGTATCTTCTTTGTCATTCTCTTTAGTCCATGTAATAATTTCCCACTTACCGTTATGATGCTCGACCAAAGCAGTGCAGGATTCAACCCAATCTCCATCATTCATGTAGATTATACCATCAATATCTTTTATTTCAGCGTGATGAATATGCCCACAGATGACTCCATCGTAACCTCGTTTCTTGCAATAGCCTGCAAGATTACGTTCAAATTGAAACATAAAGTCAGATGCTTTCTTTACTTTATGCTTTAGGTATTTAGACAGTGACCAGTATCCAAACCCTAGTTTGTGACGAATCCAGTTGAAACGAGAGTTCCAATCAAGAACTAAGTCATAGAGTTTATCACCAAGAAATGCAAGCCATGGAGCCAGTCTTGTAATACCATCAAATAAATCACCATGAGTTATAAGATAGTGTTTACCATCTACACCGATATGTTCTGTTTGATTTTTTATTTCAATCAGACCGAAAGAGAATCCATATGGGATCATCGGTCTTAAGAATTCATCATGATTACCTGCAACATAAACAACTCTCGTTCCTCTCTTGGCATGACCAAGTATTCTGCGGACAACATTAGTGTGGCTTTGTTTCCATCGCCACTTGTTCTGTTGGATCTTCCAAGCATCAATTATATCACCCACGAGATATAAAGTCTCGCAGGTGTTATGTTTCAAAAAGTTATTTAACTTATCTGCTTGACAATCACGAGTACCTAAGTGAACATCACTTATGAATATCGTGCGATAGTTCATCAGTCGTTACGAGTGTTGCGTGTCGGTGGATCGTCTGGCAATAAGTCCATTGATGGTGCTGGAGGTGGTGCCATTGGTACTGGTCTTGGAGCCATTGGTACTGGTGCAGGCATGCTAGGTGCTGTTGGCACGCTTGCTGGTAAGGCTGGTGTTGGTGCATTTGTTGCGCTTCCTGCAATTTTCTCTTGAGTTCTACCAAATGCTGCGATACCTAATACTGCACCCATTGCTAAGTGAAATAAACCAGCACCTTGCAGTGTTAATGGATTCCACTGAGTGATTGGAGTATGAGTAACTGCTTGTAGTATAGACCACAAAACTGGGAACACAACCATGTCCATCATACAGACTAACATGTACATCCAACCCATGGCTGGACGCCATTTCTTTTGCATCCAGTCTTCGTCTTTTTTAACTTCTGCCATCTTTTTCTCCTAGAACCAGAGCAATAAGCCCTGTGACATTAATACAATACCAATGGCGCATACACCAAAACTACCCCAAAACAACGGCATGCTAACAGCAAGGATAGATGCTGATAGTAATACGATTGCTAACTGGTATGCAGTTGAAGCATAACTCATCCATGGACTACGAAGTTTTGCAGCGTCTCTGTCTGCTTCTAACTTCTCAGCACGAGCACGAATATCCTTCATGCCGTCTTTTGGTTCGTTTTCATAACGATCAATTTTCTTTTTCAATTCTTCTGCATACTTTGTATCACCAGATTTAACTGCATCATGTAATGCATACTCTGCTGCAGTTTTCTTGATGCTCTTCGCTTGATAGAAACTCCACTCGCTACCTGCCTTGATAGTGTTACCAAGAATAGTGCTTGAGTATGTTCCACCGAAATATGCATTCACTGCCAATAGCAATGCAAACACATTGATGACCATACCTGCTTTGTCTTTGATCTTTGCTTCACGCTCTGAACGAGAACCAGCTGGTGGCTTTGGTGCGTCAGGATCTTTTGGTGTCCTGCTGACCATGTTTAATACTGAATCTATGAGTGCCATCTTACCAATCCTTATAGTTACCTTTAGTTGTTTCTAATGATTTTAAGTTTGCTGGAATCATAGGAGAGAAGTTTATTCCAGTATATTTTTCTATGTCTGAAATAGGTACAACATAGTTTTCTATTTCTTTTGGATCTAACTTAGCATTCGGAAACACAAACGCAATTGCTGCATTGCGTCTTGGATCAATAACAATCTTATAAATGAATGATGGAACTTTTGTACCATTACCCATTGTTTGAGAATTGACATCAAAAATCGTACCTGTAATTACATTTAAGTGACCATACTTGGATGCCCAATAGCGAGTATTCTCTTCTAGATACTTCCAAATCCCACGATTGTTTCCTGGACTTTGTGGCATCATGTTTGAGAGCAAAAAACTCTCACTCATAACATTTGCATCATAAGTAAAGTTTGCTGCAGGTGCCATGTGACCACGATCCAGTCCTGAACCTACATACTCTTTTAATGTTACACGGAATTGTGCTGGTATCTCTTGATCTTCACGGAAGTCATCTTTACGAGAAACTGCCTTAGTCACTAGCAATTCTGGTTTGATAACTTCAGCTACGAAATACGCAACTTTGGTCTGGTAGTTGTAATTAACGGCATAACCAGTACGACATAGGTACTGGTTATTACCCTCAACTGCTACCTGTGGAGCACCCCAAACTACGTGTTGAGGGCAAGATGCATCAATCGGATTCGCTAATAAACTAAAATTTAAAGAACATAGTAGTAATAGTAAGAGTTTTTTCATATAACCTTTGTTTTTGTGCCAGAACCTATGATACAAGCAATTTGTGAATTTTTCTTAAGTAGTGTCCAATTACCTTCTTTGTCTTCCCACAAAGAATATACTGAACCATCTGATATATCTAAACCTGTCCATGTTAATTTTTCTTGTTGAGTCTCAGAAAGAAATTGTATTATTGGCATGACTGGACCACATGTGATTTCATAGTTATATTTAAATGCTTGAGCATTTGCGTACATTGAAAAACTAAGCAGTAATAATCCTATTGTTTTCATATTATTCTTTAGTGTATCATCTTAACTTGGTGTTCTAACCATATTAAAAATGTAGTAACTACAAGAGTTATAATTAAAACGAATTGCGCTAGTCTCATATTTTATACAATTTTAAAAAATAGGTTATTAATGCTGCTACAGTCATACACCAACAAAGAACATCAAGTTGTTTATGTCGATCAATATCCATAGCAGTTAATTCTGCTTGTCGCTCTTTTTCAATAAGAGCCTTTTCTGCTTCAACTTTAACCCAAGCATCTTTCCCGTACTTACGAATCGTGTCAGCTTTTAATTTAGCAAGTTCTTGTTCATGTTTATACTTAGATTCAAATTTCTCAACTGCTTTAACTTCTAGTGATGCTTTGCGAGCAGCTTCAGATAACTTTGCTGTAACACGAGCCTTGTGCTCTTTCTGTATTGTTGCTTCCATATCAGCTTGTTGATCGGAAACAACAGAACCAAGTTCTTTACCTATTTTCTGCGCTTCTTTTAGCGTAGTTGAAGCAGTCTTAACTCCATCGAGCATTTACTTACTTCTTCCCACCATTGTTACTTTGTTTCTCTTTGTACTTTTCCAACTCTTGCACACGCCATACTAATGTGTCCAGTACTGCTTTGTTGGCACCGCTTCTTGATAGTGCTTCTGTGTTGGCTTGCATAAAGTCTTGGCGCAGTTTTTCACGAGCCAGTTCAGCACCCATGTTTGGTGCTTGTTTGTTGTCCGATGTCACCACCAACTGCATCTTGCTTTCAAGAATGGTCAACTGTGTATTAACATGACTCAGCGCATTCATCAAGTACACCACACAGGCAAACATGATGGGCAATACTGCAAATGTTACCTTTTCAATCAGCGCACCTTTGGCTTCGCCAGCACTTAACTTGTCTTTGATTTGTTCTAATTCCATTTCAGTCTTCCTTTTATTTTTATTATTAGACTTACTGCTCTGCTATCTTCCTACGTAGTGTTTGGGCATGGCTTCTTGTCTTCTTTGTTTGTCCGTTTTAGGAACCCAATCAGTTCCTAGTTGTGGATATTTTTCTATTCTATCTTGCACTACGAACCATAAAATAATAAATGTAACACCAATAATTGCTATAAAACTACCAAACCATCTTAACGCAACATGAACTTTGTTTATAAATTTAGCATGCTCAATATCATGTTTATGTTGTAGTTCAATCTGTTTCTTTAGCGCAACTGATTGTCTTGCATTTAATATTTTAGAAGTTTCTAATACTTCTGTCCAAAGTGCACCCAACTCAGGTGGACTTTGATATACCATTACTTCACGCAGTTCAACTTCCATCTGCTCAAGTTTCTTTTTCATCAATATTCTTTGCAGGGCACGAGCACCTACAGAAGATTCACCACTGTATACTTGATAAGACCTACGTTCTTCTGCTTCAAATACTGCTATACATTTTGCTTGATTATCAAAGAAAGCACCAAGATGTTGACCTAACTCAAAATAAACATCGCCTGAGTCTTTCTTGTTTAATTCTTTTATTCTGGCTTTTTCTTCATTAAGTTGTTTGACTGCTGCAGGTGGTGGTGTCTTTCCCTTTTCTTCATACATACCATGGAACTGTGCATCCAAATCTTTGAGCACATCCCTTACATCTCCAGCTGCACCTTTGATATCTTTGTATAATTTACATCCAGCTTTGATCGCAGAAACTGCTCCATTGGCTAATGCAAAGAGAGTTAGGGGATCCACTATATTCTCCTAAAACCATGGAACTTGTAGTTCCTTATTAGTATTATCTACTATTTAGGATTTTTGTCTTGCAACTTCTCAACATCTTTTTCAATGGCTGACTTTGTACTAGGTGAAGAAAACACACTCTGGACTTTATTCAAGAATGATTGTGTTTTCGTTGGAGGGTTTAATTCTTCTTCTACTGATGGTGTGATTCTTCTACCAGCTGAATCATACTCAATTTTCTTCTCAACTCTTTTATATAATTCTGGTTCCCAATCTTTTGTTGGCTCATCAATTTCGATTTCTGGAATCTCAGATTCTAATAACTCGTTTACTTCTTTTTTGATTTCTTCTGGAACAACAGTTGTTTCGTGTTCTTCAATAATTTCTGACTCATCCCATTTGTCAGGTGTTTCTTTTGACAAATGTTGTGTCATATGATCAAAAACAGGAGTTGTAGTTGCTTCTTCGATAGGCATATCGGCTTCAACTTCTTTAGTCTTTTCTGGAAAGTCTACTGTAGGTGGTTTCTCAAAGAATTCATTCCATCTTCTTGTACCAGTATGTTTAAGATTCCAGTTTGCGGCAATTAGTAATAGTACTGCCAATGGATCAAATACAATAACAATGAGTATGGTGACGATACGAACTGCTTTCTCAAGCATATTCGTATCATTTGAACTTTCGTCACCATATATCAATGCAGCAATGTACTTGATTGGTCCTACTTCTGCTTCGACTTTACGGACTTCGCTGGCGATTGGCGCACGCTCTTCGTTGTACTTGGCGATCTTGGCTTGCGCTGTACCGATTTCGTTGAGGATTCTGGTTCTATCTTTTTGCTGACCTCTACGGATGGAGATGGCTCTGTCTGTTCCTTTGGCATCGTCTGTTCTTGCGATGGTTTGATCCACTTGAGCATCGAGTTGAGTAAGTTCTTTACGACTTGCATTGATATTTTCCTTTTCTGTTTTAATCTTCTCATCAAGTAATGACAACTTAGATTGAACATCTCCCGAAGGTATTGCTTGATCTAAATGTGCCTTTGATAAGAATCCGAAAATGCCCATAGATGTTAACATCATTAACACAATCAAGGCAACTACAAAGTATGACTTCATCAATTTTGGAATTTCTTTCCAATTTCGATAGAGCCAAGATGCAACTACAAGTTTCGATGCTTCAAGCAAAGAACCCATAAGAGCAATCGGTACAACAGCTGCAGCAAAAATTGCGATGAGCCCCATCACTGCGTAATATGCAGCGAGAGCCGACAACGATAGTGCAACTGTAAAGAGTAAGTATGTCATAGTTTGTTTTTAATATGAGAGCCATGGACTCGGACAGAAATCTGTCCATTGTAGTAGTCGTCTGACTCTAACACCTTTCGTGCAAACTGTTCTCGTGCTTCTATGTAAGAACATTCAGCTTTGGATTTACAAAAGAAAAGAATCTCACGAAGGAAGTTGTCCTTTCCGAGAGACTCTACATCTTTATTTAGTTCTATACTCGAACCATAGTACTCCATCCAATCAGAGTCTATTTTGCTACGAATCTTCTTTCGTTTTTTAATTCCGTTTTTCTGCTTTACTATTTTGTATGTAGTTTTGGCAAATTTGGATAACTTCTTACCCACATACATACGACTACTGGCTTTGTTCGTAATTAAATAAACAAAGCCAACACAATCATCAGGTAGTTCCTCAATAATTTCGTTATTATAAAGCCACATTAGAATAATCAGTAGTATAAACTACTATTTATTCTTCCTCTTCGTAGTCGTCTTCTTCGTAAATGTCAGCAGAGCAAATAGGGCAGTAAACGATGTCTTCCAATCGTTCTTCTGACTTGAGTATAATCTTACCTCTTGCCTGACATTCATTACATTCAAAAATCTTAGTTGTCATTGTTTAGTCTCGGCTAGTTTTAGTTTTTGTAGTATCTTAAACCACATCCATCCAATATCAAATTCAAACCATTTTCTACTTAATTTAGGGTTTGCTGGTTCAGCGTGGTGATTATTGTGTAGTTCTTCACCACCAATAATGATTCCGAACATTGATATGTTCTTTGAACGATCTTTGGTGTCCGTGTTACGATAACCAAACCAATGACCAACACCATTGACAATACCTGCTGCCCAGAATGGAATCCAAATCATCTGAATACCCCATAGAAGCAGACCAATCCAACCAAACAAAATAATATTGATGGCTAACATTAGCATAATACCTGCTCTGCTATGTTTAGAGTAAATGTTATTTTCCATCCAATCATCTGGAGTTCCAACTCCGTATTGAGCAATCATCTCTTTATTTTTACTGGCATCATGGTAAAGTAAAGCACCACCGAAGACCACTCTCCAAATACCATACACATGAGGTGTGTGCGGATCACCTTCTTTATCAGAATTCTGATGGTGTTTACGATGAATAGCTACCCACTGTTTAGTTACCATACCAGTAGTAAGCCATAACCAGAAACGCATGAAGTGTGCAACAACTGGATGAAAAGTTATTCCTCTGTGTGTCTGTCCTCTATGAAGATATAAAGTGACGCACACAATGGTAATGTGAGTCATAGCCAACAGATAGATTAACTCTATCACGCTGCTTTACCCCATACATCACCCCATGTGCCAGACAATGCACCTTTAGCATAATCAGTAACACGATTCTCAAAGAAGTTTCCGTGTACTGGTGCATTGATCATTTCTTCGACCCATGGAAGTGGATTCTTTTTAACTTTAAAGATACCTTTCATGCCAAGAGAGATTAGACGACGATCTGCAATGTAACGAATATATTTCTTAACATCTTCTGCAGATAGTTCACGCATGTCTGCACCTTGATAGCAAAGATCAATAAACTTGTCTTCTAACTCTACCATTTTCTCAGCGATTGTATATATCTTACCCTTTAATTCGTCATTCCAGATCTCAGGATTTTCTTTGATATACTCACGGAACAACTTAATCATAGACTCAGCATGGATTGTTTCATCGGCAATAGACCAAGTAACAATTTGACCCATACCCTTCATCATGCCTTGGCGAGGAAAATTAAGCAACATGATAAAAGAACTAAACAACTGCATGCCTTCAGTAAAGGCACTGAAAACAGCAATGTGCTCAGCAGTACTAGCGATAGTACCATTGCGACTAGAAAGTTCAAGTACATAGTCATGCTTATCTTTCATCTCTTGATATTCAAGGAATTGGTTGTAAGTAGATTCTGGTAATCCCAGTGTTTCGATTAGGTGAGAGTATGCAGCAATGTGTAATGCTTCACGAGCAGCAAAACCCATTAACATCATTCTTACTTCAGGTTGAGGGAAATGAGGCAGATAATTATTAACATAACCACCAGCAACATCAATGTCTCCTTGAGTGAAGAATCGGAAGATGTTCGTAAGAAAGGTTTTTTCTTCATTTGTTAATTTCTTTTTCCAGTCTTTAACATCCTCAGCCATTGGTACTTCTGAGTGCAGCCAGTGTGCTTGTTCATGTTTCAACCAAGCATCATATGCCCATGGATAGTTAAAAGGTTTAAATGAATCTCTTGTATCCGTTAATCTTGTTTTTGTTTTTGTAATCATTTTATCCCTCGCAAGCCAAACATTCGTTACCTTCGGCTAGATCGTGTAAGTTAATTTCTTTAATAATATCTCGTTCAATTCTCTTTGACACCTTATCTGCTTTTGCGATCTTATCACTACGGCAGTAGTACATAGTCTTCAATCCAGACTTCCATGCTTGGAAATGCACAGCATGAATATACTTGATGTGACTGTCTGGTCTAAAGAATACATTTAACGATTGTGCTTGATCAATATATTGTTGCCTGTCGGAAGCGTGTTGAATGACCCAACGCTGGTCAATTTCCATAGAAGTCTTGAAGACGTCTTTCTCCCAGTCTCCCAACCAATCCAAGTGCTGAACTGAACCATCATTCGCAATAATCGAACTCCATATTTCTTGGGCATCTGCCTTAGGGTTTGAATTAACATAATCAGTAACGACCTTATCAAGATACTTATTTTTATTTAAGTGAGAACCCGATAAAGTATCTTGGCGATAAGCATTGGCACGCAAAGGTTCAATAGAAGGACTAGTATTGCCCATGAGAATGGAAGAAGAAGCATTGGGAGCAATAGCCATAAGATGACTAAACCTATTCCCAGTACCCACTGCGTCAGGTGCTTCACCACGTTCCAATCCCAGTTCTTTATTAGCGACATCTAATTTCTCTCTTATAGTTTTAAAGATGTTTTTATTTCTACCAACTGCCAATGATGATTCCCATGGAAGATTATTCTTCTGTAGATATGCATGCCAACCTAACGCACCAATGCCGATACTTCTTTCACGAGTTGCTGAGTACTTTGCACGCTTAATTGAGGAAGGAGCATGATCAATAAAATACTGCAGAACATTGTCAAGCATTTCAGCAACATCACGTAGGAACTGCGGTTCATCTTTCCAATCATCATAATACTCCAAGTTCAAAGATGACAAACAACATACTGCTGTGCGTTTCTCATTTGTTGGTAGAATAATCTCAGAGCAAAGATTAGATTGATTAATCTTTAACCCAAGATCTTTTAACCATTGTGGCATTTGTCGATTTGATTCGTCAATAAAATGTAGATATGGTTCACCTGTCATCATACGCATCTCAAGAATGCGTTGCCATAATTCTTTTGCTGATACAGTTTCACGAACTTCATTGGAAGCAGGATCCACTAATTTCCAAGAGTCATCGAAGTCTGGATCAATCATACTCTGTTCAATGATTTCCATAAATGCATCTGGAATGTTAATCCCATGATGCATGTTTAGAGTACGCATGTTTTGATCGCCTGTCGGCTTGCGCATCTCTAGAAAGTTGATGATATCTGGATGATCAATAGACAGATAAGCAGCATAACTGCCCCTGCGAGTACGACCTTGCCTGTATGCCAAAGAACTTGCGTCATACATTTTGAGGTGAGGCATGACACCTGTAGATTTATCGTCTGCTGAACGAATACCAAAACCGATGCCAACACCACCGCCAAGCATAGACAACCAATTAGTTTCTGATAGATTATCAACTAAACCCTCCGCAGTATCTTCGATATAATTAAGGAAACATGATATAGGCAAACCACGCTTACTACGACCAAAAGATAAAATGGGAGTAGAATAAGACAACCAATGTTTGCTGCTGTATTCGTATAACCTTTGCGCATGTTCTGGATTGCTCCCAAATTTATTTGAGACAAAAGCAAACCTCTCTTGTGGGCTTACCTCGTCATCCTTCATATAACTTTCTTTTAATCTAATTCTACCTAATTCGTCAAACAAACTATCTCGGTTGTAGTCAACCTTTATGCCATGCACAATTTCCATTTATTGCCCCAATATTATTATAGTTTTACTAATTCATTTGCTAGAGGGAATACCTCAGCAATAACCTTTGCGCATTGTCGTGCGACTTCTTGGTGTTCCTTTTGTGTACCATTTGCCGATCGTAATTCAATGAAGTGGATCCACGATCTTAGTGTACCATTCATGTATAAACGAGAAACAGTTAGTCCTTCTGGGAGTACTGCTCTTGCTTGCTCTTTGGCAATACCATTTTCGATTGCCCAAGCATACGCTTCTTCAGCTTCTCTTATCACTCGCTTTTGTCTTTCTTCCCACCATGTTGCCAATGCTAGATTTGTATTCTCAACACTATTTTGACGATTCTTCGTATCTTGGAGTCGGGCTTCCCTTAGAACGAAAGATAAGTCTTTTGTTGGATCAGCATATCGCTGGCTAAATTCTTGGAACGAGAAAGAGCGGTGACGCAAGATTTGTCTTGCTATATCACGAGTAGTTTCAATTTCTAAACAAGCACTGACCATTTCTAGTGGTGACCAATGCTGATGTTTGATGAGATACTTAATTAACTTCTCTGATGTCTCTGTGTTGAGTTGGTTGTTGGGATTACTCACTCTTGCACAGAATGCAACTAACTCCTGTACATCTACTAAACCTTCTTGGAACATTTTCTCATCGGGTTTGCTATAACTAATCATCCTGACATTCATATTTTCTTCCATGTACCAAATTTCAATTTTGCTTCCATACCAAAGTAGGTGTTTGTATTTATGACATCGGTAATTTCATCGGCAGTCATTCCGCCATGTAAAATCATTTCATTCACATCTTTCTGTTCTATGTGTTCTGGAAACATACAGACAGAATAACCTAGATTGATATACTTCTCTAACTGTTTGACAATGTCTTTATTTCTTGGTTCATTGTCCATTACAATCGTTGCATTAGCAAGAATACTCCTAATAGTAGGGGTATCAAAACTTGCTCCTGAAACAGCCACTGCATTTGGTAGAAAAAGCGAGTCAATTGGTCCTTCGACCACAAGTATTCTTTTAGCATAATCAATCCTTTCAAGTCCATAAATCTTTTCCTGAGTCTCATCCACCTTGATGGTATAATACTTAGGCTCTTCATTTCCATACGCTCTAGCCTGATAAGCAAAACACTTACCAGCATTAGTAAAAAATGGAATAATCATCCTTGGATGTTCGTCTTGTATTGGCTCTTGGAATTTGGCAGTCACTGAGTTAGTGTATGCCTTAAACTTTGGAGCAAAGTACAGGAGACTCCATTTGTCCTTCGGAATCTTTCTTTTAACTACATACTGAACAGCAGGATGTGTCAGTGGTAGTTTATCTAGTCTTGAGAGAGATGAGAGAATATCATCTTCAAGTAAATTTTCTGGTTCTGTCTCAAGAACTACTTGAGTTTCAGAGATATCTTTGTGGTCATTGTATCTTGTTGCACCAGACTTATATCGTTCAAGCACATACTCATCATACAACTTTGTATCAACATACTTAATTAGATTACCGATGTTCGTGCCGTAACCACAGTTGTGACACTTCACAAATAGATCTGCCTTTGCACGATAGATGTAACCACGTGCTTTTAATTTATTGGATGTGCTATCCCCACAAACTGGACATGAATAGTTCCAGAGATAATCTTTCTTTTGTTTGAAGTTTCGCAAGCGAGACCCAAGTATTTGGGCATACTTTGCATCAATGTATAACATTACAAATCTCCACTAGTAGAGTACAATTATACCCTACTTATCATTACAAAACAAGTTTTATTTTATATACTTTACAATCTCGTTGATATGTCCGAGAATAAAACCTGCAACTGCAGCACCACCGATTACATACCACTTCCACTGCTCAAGTGCTGCAACTCTAGTGTTCATCTTTTCTAAATCTTGCACAACATCCTTTTTAATTTCAGCATGTTGGTCTTGAGAGATTTGAGCATTAGCTTGCATCTTATGTTCAATGCGAGTTTGCATATCGTCAATCTTATCAACGATTTCTCTATTGGATGTAGTAATACGAGAGTGCACTTCTTTAAGATCAGATTTCAACTCTTTGACATCCTCTTTTATAGTTTCTACTTGTGCTTCCAATTTAGCTAGTCTTTCTGTATCCATTTATTTTACACTCTCAAAAATGTCTCGTTGTGTTTTGTACCATTCAATCCAAGTATCAACTTTAATTTTACATTCATGATATTGTCCATAATTGTCCACTACGACTTTCAATACTTCACTCAACTTCTCAGTAGGTTTAGTTTTCTTCAAGTCAGGACACGCTTCCATTAGTTCAGTTGGAACAGATGGAAAATTTCTTTTAACTGGTGTGCTACATCCAGTTAATATTAATATTGTTAGAGCAACTAGAAGGGTTTTCATTTTTTCACTCCTGCTGCTTCATTTAGTATATCGACCGCTTCAGGTGCAACTTTACACTCAGAATCAATTTTAATTTCTACTTCTTTAATCTTTTCTTGTATCACTATTTGAGTTTGTTTTACTACTTTAACTCTATCAACATATACTTTTTGTATTTGGATATTTATTTCTTTAGATTTTGCTTCAGAAATTTTAATTTGTTTTTCTAATTCTGTTACTTTTGCTCTCCATAACATCTCAGTGGAGTAACTACCAAAAAAATAAATCCCTACAACAGTAAGGATAGTTCCAAATATTCTGGCGATTCCAGAATAAGGAATTAGTGGTGGGACAAATCTTGTAAGAAAACTAAGAGCATAGATTGCTATACCAGCAATCATAATACCAATGACTACAATATGAAGTAACGCATCAGGTACAAATGACAACATCCACATCTTAAACTCCTACAGGTTTCGGACGACGAATCATTCCTGCAATGGTGGATGCTTGACCAGCTTTGTATTTCTTAATTTCCTTTGGACCAATCTTTGGTTCATTGGTAGAAACTGCAGCACCAGTAACATTCGCTACTGCGCCATCTTCATCAAGAAACTTTTTAACAAGAATCTCTTCTTCAACAAGAGACACTCTATTATCCAACAGTTTCATGATATTGTCAAACTTTTCTTGGAGCATTGCAGTTGAACGACTGCCTGATTGGTATTGTTCTTTTACTAACCATAGTGCTGCAACCAATGATTTCATTTTACTTTCACCACCTGGAAGTCTATTGATAATCTTCTTAACATTGAAGACTAAACGATTGAGGTAAGTATAAGCGTCACGTTCTTTTGATGTCTGTAAAGTATTTGCTTTACGGATGTTCTTACCCTTAGCATCAATAATACCTAGTTTGAATGCGTCTGTGTTCTCAAAGTTAGTGACTAACATTTTGAGAATTCGATATGCAATTAAGTTGTCTACTATGCGACTCATTAAATTTTCCTAAGTGTTGATATAATGTTTTCATCTAAAACTATATCAGATAAAACAATATTCAATTCTGGTATCGTTTCTGGCATCCTATCGAGATACACTAAAAATGTAATTAGTGAATCCCAACAGGACTCGTCTATCTTATAAAACAACATTTGAGTTGCGTTTTCACCGAAAATATTATACAAAACTATAATATGATTTAGTATCAATCGCTCTCTTAACTCTCTATTGTTTTTATACCTTGAGAGTAATTTCTTAAGATATAAGAACTTCTTCAAATCCTCTTCAAATTCTTGCAGGCTATGACACTGAGGATTATCATAATGATGCATTGCAAAAACTAAGAAGTTTGATTCATTTAACTTTTCTTTCACCTAACTTTTCACTTTCTAATAATAATTCAAAACGAAATGTTAAGCGACTGTTGCTCCGTAATTGCTTAAGATGCGCCACTTAGTATTCAAGAAAATCAAACGAACAGTATTACTAACACCAGTAAAAGTAATAGTTGTAAAACCAACAGGTGAAGATGGTGTTAAAACAGCACTTCCAGCATAGCCAATCATTGCTATTGTTTTCTCTTGTCCTTGAACACCATCACCTAATGATAGAGTTGCAGAACCAGTAGTTGTTACATACGTAACGGCTGCAGTTGTATTCACAACCAACGAACCAGAACCAGTTAATGCTTGTGGAGTAGATGATAAACGTAGATAACCATTAGTAATTGCTAGATTACCATAAACATCTAATTTTTCTGTTGGAGTTGAAGTACCTACACCAACTTTATCTGTACCTGCATCAGTATACAATAAATTGGCATCATTGTCACCAGCGATACGAGTATCTTGGTCAGCACCATTCGCATTGATTACAACTGGGGAGTTTAAGTTTGCTAAGAAATTAGCAACTGTCAGTTTCTTGTTTGAACCACCTTGTACGATGTTCAGTAAGTCTGCTGATGCAGCAGAGGTTGCTGCGGTTAATTCTGATATCTTTTGATCTGCCATTTGGCACTCCTATTAAAATGTAGATTGATGGGGTTTGTTACAACCCCATCTCGTTCTAGGTATTATTATTTATTATGCGTCTGGATATTGGATATCGTCAGCTTGGTCACCAGTGATTGAACCCATGGCAACTAAAACTTCAGTTTGAACACGACCAGCACGACCGCCAGTACCAACAATACGACGAGTCCAACCAGCATGTGCAGCACCACCAGATGTACCTTCACCTAGTGAAGCAGTAGCTGTTGCTTGATCTGCAGCGTTTTGGATTTCAAAGTACTGAGCATTATTACCAGTACCAGAAATATCGATAACTGTTTCAGTTGTATAAGTCAAACCAACCAAAGTACCAGCAGTAGTAACAATAGCAACACCAGCTTCAGTAGTTAGTGTGAAACCAGTTACGCTTGGAGAAGTACCAGTAACGGCAGAAACTTTATAAGTTGTGCCAGTTGCGTAGCCAGTAATAGTGCCAGTACCAGTATTTGTACCAGTGATAGTAACACGATCATTAGCAGCAAGAGTAGAAGCACCGCAAGTGAATTGACCACCAGTACCAGAAGTAGCAACAGTTGCTGCAAGAGTACCAGTAGTTGCTGCTGCCTTAACTTCGAACGCATTGGCAGTACGACCAGCAGTAGCAACATAATAAGATGTAGTAGAAGTTAAACCAGTGGCAGAAGCACCACCACCATTGTTATACTTAACTTCTTCATTGGCAACTAAGCCATGTGCAGTATAAGCAACAGTATCAGTAGCAATAGTAATTCCAGAAGTAGGAATAATACGAGCAGGTTTAGCAATGGCAACTGTCGGTACAGAAGTATAAGAAGAACCTACGTTAGTGACAGTGATTGCTGTAACTACACCACCAGCGATAGTTGCAGTAGCTGCAGCAGAAGAACCACCACCGCCAGAGAATGTTACTGCTGGAGCAGTACCAATGTAACGAGTTTTACCAGAAACAACTGCCACGTTAGTTACGTTGTCGCCACCTGCTTTAACTTCAGTAGTGTCAACACCGAATACTTTGTTAGAGTCGCCTAGATTAGGAACGCTATCTGTAGATCCGTGTGAAACGAATACTGGCTTCTCAGATAATGTGTAAGAAGTACCACCAGAAACAGTAGTAACTGTGCCGTTACCATTGTTTGCTCCCATGATTACTTTAGCCACAGTATCAGATGTGATTGAAACGATTTGGAAATCTACACCGCTTGCACGGATAGTATTACCAGTTTTTGCTTGTGTAGTGAAAGCAGTAGAAGTACCAGTTACCACACCTGTTGATGCGATAGCGATAGTTCCACTTGCTGTTTTAGAGTCTTTGTTGCCCCATAGTGCCATTTTGTGTCTCCTTAGATTTGGACTTTACTTTATTTATTCATTAGTTTTGAAGTGCCTGTAATCTTACGAGCACCAGATTTTGCCCCAGCTGGGCGACCACGACCACGCTTTTCAGCTGCTGGCTTCATTGGTTTATTATCATCAGCATCATCTGCTCCTTCTGGATCAGAGTAATTTGCTCCATAAGAATGCCCCTGAATTCTACGAACTGGTAGATCAGCCAATTTAATTTCCGTAATAAAATCTTTGTATGAAATCTTATTAGAGATTAAGTTACCTTCGTTATCGAAAGAATCTGTCAAACGATTTTTCTTTAGATTTTCTGGATCAGAAATAGTATCTTTACGCTTTAGGTCAGACATCTTTAATGGTGTATCACCTTTTGCTTTGCGTAGGTAAGCAGGAATGTCTACCTTTTGAACTGCTTCTGCTACTGGTTTCTTTGCATCTTTCCAGCCTTCAACAGTTTCAGAGCCAACACCCTTTGGATGTAGTTTAACAACTGCAGTTTTAATTTTTCCAGGTTTATCTTCTTTTTCTAAACCAGCATATTGTGCACCCTCATTCATCTCAGAGTACATATAGTCAGCTGCAGTTTGAATATAGTCAGTGGCAAGAGTAATCTTAGATTGAACCCATTCTGGCATATCAGTATCTGGTTTGAGCATATCTTTGATCATTTCAGCACATCGTGTTAGAGTTGCCAATTGATTTAGAGCCATGTCACCTTCGTAACCATACTCTTGTTCGTCTTTTGCTTCTTCTAAGTGACCAGCTTTTTTGGCTGCAGCCAAAACATCAGTACGATCTTTATATGAACCATTGAAAGTACCTTTTGCTAAATGCGGTTTATAGAGATTGTGATGTTGTGGTTTAATATGCTTTAATAAAGCAGCACCTGCTGGATGTAAATTGTCATTAAGTTCATCAATTTGTTCTACTTCTTCTGAATTCATGTTGTTGGCACGTGCTCTTGCAAGATTCTGTACCCCTGACATTTTCTGCATTGCTTGACCAGCGAGGTTTGCTGCTTTACCAGAACCTTGTTTTTTCTCAGTAGATTTTTTCCAATCACCTTCGTATTTGAAAGAGACCAGTTTACCTGATTTATCTTTTGTTGTTGTCATTTTATCTTCTTCAACCTGTTCAAATTCTTCAGCAAAGTTGACTTTGTATCGTTGTTGCAACAATGTTTGCAATGCCTTTACATTTTTGTTAGTATGAACTTGCACTGCACCATTTTCGTGCTTAACTTTTACAGTACGACTACCATCAGGATGCTTGTGACTAGAATCAAGTTTCCAACCCTCAACTTCTTCATTTGTCGGATGACCATTGATTGGTTTGTTTGCAGCTTTGTGCGCTTTGTTCTCAGGAGTACCTCTGATATACTTACGATCAGGTACTGGTGCTATTGGAGTTGGATCTGGAACATGATACTCGTCATCTTCTCGTTCTCTTTTACCAAAACCACCACCGCCATATGGATTACCATGGCTTCTACCAGAGTAACTTTGGTATCCTTCAGAGACACCATCTTTCTTCTTGTTAGTATCGTAGTAGGCACCAAGAGCCATTTTGATACGTTCTTTTTTAGACTTACCATCAAACTTTGGATTATCGCTATGAACAAAATCAGAGATGTAATCACCAGCCTTAGCATCTTTTGATAAAACTTCGTGGAGTGCATCTAGATCTTCTTGATCTAAATCGTCACCCATGTTTAGAGTTCTCATCTTATTGGCAATCAAAGCACCTCTGGCTTTACCAGACTTCATTAGATTGCTCAATTTTTGGCGAGCAACTGAACGATTGCTGAACGGATCTAACTTATTAAGTTTAGTCTTCATACGATGAATTTCGTCTAACTCTTCAGTTTCTTCTTTACGAAGAATCTTAAAATCTTGAGAGTCAAGTTCACCATTGTGGTTCTTGTCCAATTTCTTTTGTTTACCCTTCAACGCTTCCATGAATTGATTGTATTCCATTTTATTATCCTATTTTCTTCATACTAGCACGTAACATCCAACCGTGTTTTGCATGTGTATCTAGTCGATCTGCAATAAAGTTACATAAACCTTGTTTGTTTTCTCTTGTACCAAGAGCGAATACTCTATTTAGGCTTGCAATTACTTTATCGTTATCTGTAATTAGTGTTGAGAGCATATCGCTAATTAACTCTACACGAGTTTCGTTTTCGTCAATAGTTTTATAACGATATAATTCACCAAGACTGATTGGAGTATAATGATCTAACGCACGAATTTGTTCTGCAGTTGGATCTACTGAATTATAAATGTCGATATAAAGATCCCCAAAAAAATCATGATACTGAGAGAATTCAATACCCTCAATATTCCAGTGATAAGTATGGGTTTTAAAGTACATGAAGGTTTGATTTGCCATCAAGACTTTTAATGCTATTATTAATTCTTCCATTTTAACAGTTCCACTTTCTAAGTGCGAGTGCCTTACGACTTGGCTCGCCATTTGGTTTCTTCATTGGACCTTCCATACCACCCATTCGTGCACAGAAAGACTTACGACGATTTGATGCTTTACTTCCAGCTTTTAATTTAGATGGAGGAGTTGTCACTGGTGCTTGTAAATGTGCACCCTTAGCATTGTATGCATCACGACCCTTTTGGGTTAGTCCACCAGTAGATGACTTATGTCCTTTAGCATCAACTGCATACTCTAATAATTGTTCGTCAGTAAACTCTTCAAACTTTTCCCAAAGAACTTCTGGATCAATATTGTGTAACAATGCTAATTCTTCAACAACAGATTCAATTAGATCAAACTGTGCTTCAACTTCTTCATTCTTTGGTTTCTTACCAGCTTTTTTCATGGCAATGGCAATTGCTGCTTGTTGAGCCATGTTAGCAGCCTCATTTGTTTGAGATGCCTTCAATGCTGCATCAGTTGGAGCACCTTCGCTTCCAGGTGTGCGCATCTTTTCACCAGAACCAGCTTTGATTCGTTTTTGTTTGGCATGGATATTATCCCACAACCCACGCTTACCTTCTTTAATGCATGAACCTTCAGCACATGGTGTAGTTCCAGGTTTGCGCTTGTAACCTTTCCAACAGTTACAAGTTTCAGACAAATGGTCTGAGAAAGATTTAAAATACACTTGGTATACTCCCTTTAGTAACTTTACCATGAGACATTCTCGACTTCTCTACTTTACGAACACGAGAAACTAATTTTTGAGCAATGCGCCCAATAACATCTTTGCGTTTTGACATTACTTTTTCCATACGTTCTTTTTCACCAACGGAAATCTTAGAGTAATCACGACCACGTAGCATACGTTTCTTCATTAATTTAATGGCAAGACGACGTGCACGTTTATTAATAGTTGTTGGATTTGAGAAACGCTGTAATGCAATCCTAGTGGAGCGACCACGTTTTGCAGAAGTCTTGCGTAGACGAATCTTACCTCTCATACGTTCTGTACGAGAAAGAACTTCCATCAAATCATACTTTGATTCTTCTTGTAGTGGTGGAATCTCTTCACCAGTATCATCATAGACTAAAACAATTTCGTCTTCTTCATAGAGATCTTCAATGTCTTCGTCAGTAACAGAGTTTACCATCTCATCAATTTCTTGTTCAGTAAAATCTTCTTTGAAGAATGGATCGAATGGTTGATTGTAAGAAGTTTTATCTGTACCAACATCACATTCGCATTTAGGTTCACCACACTCTGGACAAACTTCTTTCTTTTTAGTTTCTTCATGTAGATCTGCACCAACAGTTTTATGCGGGGATCTTTTAACATGATCTACAAAGTTCTTAGCATCACTGTGCGATTTGAATTTGAAGAAAGCACCTTTATCTGAATGTCCATCGAATTCACCGCCATGTGTGTTAACACCAGACATTACATGCTCAACATCTTTATCATGAGGTTGTTCGCCATACTTGCTACCATCATCCACATGAACGATATGATTCTCTTCTAATTCTTCTTTGTATTGACCATGTTTCTTTAGATCATTATCGAATTGTTTGGTAGTTGCTTTGTTGATACCTTTGAAACGCTTGTCACCTTTAGCATAGTTACCAGAAGCATCCGCTGCTTTTGCAGATGCATGTGATGCTGTTTTATATCTTGCCAATAGATCAGTAGACAATTCATCAATTTGAATTTCTTCTTTAACAGTATCTTTTGTATTGTAATTATAGAATGTCATGAACCCTTTAGTTTTACCCTTTGGTTCTTTGTCATCTTTTTTAGCACCAGTATCTGATGTACTTACATCAAGTTTATCAGTACCATTTGGTTGGATAACACCTTCGTTCATTACTTTGTCTTCCATTGGTTGGACATCTTGAATCCATTTTGATACAAGTTTGCCAGATTCTTCTTTTAACAACAAATGATTTGAACCACGTTTTACAATAGTAAATTGCTCGCCATTTGATTCTACAATATCACCTTCGTTAAAAATCTCTCCACGAAAATATTGTTCACGTAGTTTATCTTTAACTAGAACAAGTTGCTCTTTAACTGGATCTAAACCTAAACCCATGCGCACATCGTTCATTAAACGACGACCATCAAGTTCACGAATAGTGCTTGGCAACTTCTTCTTAAATTCTTCGTACAATCCTTTAACTGCCAACTGCTTCATTTTAGCATAATTAGCGTCAGGATTCTTCTCGTTGATTGCAATAATTTCGGTGTTTTCTTTAACAAGTTTCTTGAGTCCAGCAACTTGTTCGCTTCCAGCAACAATTACAATCTTTTTGTATTTCTTTGATAGTTCTTCAAGGAGATTGCTAATCTTGGACTCGTTCACGGACTTGAACTTAGTCTTTGGGAACATTAACTTTAAGTAGTGTTCCTTTTTGTCTTCTTGAATAAGACTATCTTTAGTGGATGCGTAGATGACGTGGTCGGTATTCTTCTGTTCCGCCAGTCTATTGACAGTTTTAACCAACAACTCATGTGCGGTAGTTGGAGGATCAAAATCTCCAAGTGCACATACCAATGTAGTTGAGGGTAATTCTTTTATTAGTTGTCTATAATCTTTCATACGATCCATCTATAAAGTAGTACATACTTATTTAGGAGTTTGTATCCTTACATAGTGGATATTAGAGCCTGTGCTGCAGCAACGATCCAACGACAGGCGATTTCGTCTGAGGCTAGTTCCTGCTGAGCACGAATATCAGCGATTTCTTGTAGTAGGAATCCGTATTCTTCGGAGGTTAGTTCTCCATTAGAGTAGTTTTCATGGATTACTAGAAGTTCGTTTGCCAATGCTGCTGCTGGACCACCAAGTCCAGCCTGTTCTCTTAATTCATTGAGGATACTCATTTTCTACCTTTCCAAGCATCGATGGTAACATCGACTCTTGTTCTATTAAGTTTAACAATGCTTTCGCAGAATGTATTGCTCTTACTATCTTTTGCTTTCTTTAATGCTTCTTCCATTTTTCCAAATGAATCGGATTGTGGATCACCACGTTCTGTAGAGTAAACCTTAAGAGTTTCTACTTTATCTAATACTGGTTGCCAGTTAGATTTGTCTTCACAACTAATTTTACTTAGTCCTACCTTAACATCGATTGCCTGACCAAACATAACTGGATCATGTGGCTTAGGAAAGATTACTGCACAACCAGATAATGCTACTGCTAAAACTAAAATTAGTTTCTTCATTTCATAGCCCTTCTAAGATCGTTGTATAATTCATCTTTGTGTTCTGGTTTCATCTGTGAAGATAGATGTTTGTGGAATTCTTCTTTCTTACCAGATGATGCTAGTTCTCTTAACTTAGTTCCAGATACACCTTCAA
>Ga0209188_1000053_pt1 | contig 136072 bp, 89 predicted proteins | sample C_130625_EF_Meta_FD_187307 | JGI IMG/M metagenome (GOLD analysis project Ga0209188, IMG submission 187307) | Freshwater microbial communities from Lake Croche, Canada to study carbon cycling - C_130625_EF_MetaG (SPAdes) (version 2) | ecosystem: Environmental > Aquatic > Freshwater > Lake... | reverse complement strand
CACTTGTAACAGTTGCACCAGCAGCATTATTAATAGTGATGTTATTTACAGTACCAGTTCCAGATATGGTTTGTGTAGTTGTACCTGAAAGAGTTACAGTTCCACCAGAAATAGTACCATTATTGGTAAAAGTTGAGCCTGTAACTGAAATGGTAGATGATGTTGAGACAGTTACATTAGAATTAATCGTTAACAACTTAACCGTTAATGGACTTGAAGTACTGTAATTTCCAGCTATAACTACTGAAGAACTTGAAGTAGGCACCCCAGCGCTCCAAGAAATTCCATCCCAAATTGTAGTCGGTGTAGGAATAACTGCGAGAGAAGCACTGCTAGCAACACTAGAACCAACACTATTGGTGGCTTTTACAGTAAATGTGTAAGAAGTACCGTTAGTTAAGCCATTTACCACTATAGGACTTGTACTTCCAGAAGCTGAGATATTTCCAGGGTTAGAGGTAACTGTATAACCAGTAATTATTGCACCTCCATTGCTGGTTGGAGCATCAAATGTAATTGAAGCATTTGCATTTCCTTCATCGGCAACAACATTAGTAGGCGCACCAGGCACAATGGCTGCAACTGTAAGTGTTGCGCTTGTGGTAGCAGCAGTATATCCACCATTTGCAGCAAGGCTCACGTTAATTGTGGTAGATCCCACACCTACGATTGAAACCGTATTGCCAGAAACCGTCGCTACTGAAGCATTGGTACTAGTGTATGTGATGGCACCACTACTATTAGTTGTAGCGGATACTGTAAAATCAGCATCCCCGAAGCTCTTATTTATGTTGCTCAAAGAAAGAGAAGGTGCAGTTACAGCAAATGCTCCAGGATTCCCTATCCCATATAAACTAGCCGTGACGGTGGGCAATGAACTTATAAATGTCCTAGTGAAACTGAAAGGATTACCGCCACTAACGCTGCTTAAAGATGATTCCGTATAGGCGCTGCTTGCATAAGTACCCAAGATGGCTCCTGTTGATGTAAACCCTGAAGCTCTATCAATAGTATTGTGTTGGAATGTTACTGTTGGTGTGGTAGATGTGTTTGACAATATAGACCATTGCAGATTCACCACATTATTTGGGGATAAAACTGAATTGGTAAACGAACCTCTGACACCAACAGTAATATTTGCTCCTGCCGTTCCGCCAGTAAATGTGAGCGGTGCATAGCTGCTTGCCGTACCTACAGGGAAAACCGTATTGCCAATTGAAGGAACAGAATTGATAACCAATCTACCAGAACTTGTTGCATTTACGTAAGACGCGCTGCTTCCGCCACTAGTACTTGCCGCTGTGATATTAAATGTTCCTAAAACAACAAGACCGCTTGTCATTTGCAAGGTGCCGATTGAAGTAATTGAACTGCTAAGGGTTACCGTATTATTAGGAGATGTACCAGTATTATTTACTTTGAAAGTTTGAGGTATGCCAGCTCCAAAACTTGTGCTACTGAATGTTTGGGCAGCAGTACCATTTAATTCTAAAGTACCTGTTGAATTAGCTGTTTGTGAAAACACACCTGTACCTGTTCTGGAGAAATTGCCTGATACAGACAATGTCCCTGAACTTATGCCGCTAGCAGTTTGGGCATTCAAGTAAAAGTTACCTGTATTGCTTTGTGTATAATTTCCTGTAACAGAAAGTGTTCCTATAAATGATGAACTGGTAGCTACTGCATTGAGCATATAAATATCACCACTTGAAAGGGTAAGATTACCACTTACATTAACTGCTAAACTACCAATATTGGCGATGGAAAACCTTCCACCTGAAACGGTTAAATCGCTAATAATATTTGCAGTTGTAATTCCAGAACCAAAACAGAATTGACCTGCTTGTACATTCAACGTATTGATGGTAATGGTACTACCAGCATTGGAAAGCGAATTAACCCTTAAAATGCCAGGTGCAACCACCCCAGAAGAATTGATGGTTAATGTATTGATAGAAGCTGGGAAAGTGGCAATAGCTACAGTACCAGAATTGTTGGTAACATTGGTTATCTGCACGTTTACATTACTATAGGTATTGCTATTAGCAGTTGCAGGAAAAGCAGCATCAGTTCTTTGATTAATGAACGTCGAACCACTGCTAAACAACAAACTACTACCGCTGATGGAAGTAAAGATGCCTGCATAATTCACCGTTCCCGTGATGGTTGTAACGCCGTTGGCAGAATTATAGGTATTTAAGAAAGTACCAGTAGCATTTGGGTTAATAGTTAATGTACCTGCAATAGAAGCAGTTGCTCCTGATACACCACTTGCCAAACCTAAGGTTATAAACTCTGTTCCGCCAGAAGCATTGCCAGCCAAAGTGAGCGTGCAACCTGATGGAACGCTGATTTCGTCCACACCGTTGGTATGTGATTTACCAACTGATAATGTTGTGCTTGTACCACTAACGGGTTGAATACTTACAGAAGCAGTGCCAGACAATACCAATCTGCTAATGGTTTCCGTCTTCACATTGGTTACTGTTGCATTGCTACTGAACTGCAATACATCAAAGGAAGAAGGCGTAACCCTACTAGGTGACCAGTTAGTTGAAGTCTGATAATTGTTATCTGTAGTACCAGTCCAAGTGTAACTGCCCGTGGGGGCAACGCTGGACGAAGCGGTACTTGCTGTACCATTTCCCGTACTGTTGGTTGCAACAACTGTAAACGTGTATGCAGTGCCAGCGGTTAGACCGTTCACGGTAATCGGACTGCTAGCACCTGATGCAGTTATGCCACCTGGACTAGAAGTAACAGTATAACTAGAGATGGCACTCGCACCAACACTTGATGGTGCTGTGAAAGATACGGCTGCACTTGCATTGCCTGCAACTGCCGAAACACTTGTTGGTGCTCCTGGCACACCAGAGATGAATGAATAAGGATTGCCTATTCCATAGAGGCTTGCAGTGGTGGTAGGCAAATCTGTTGAAAAGGTTTTTGTTACATTAAAAGGATTTGAACCAGATACTGTTCCTAAAACAGATTCGGAATATGCACCGCTTGCATAAGTGCCCAACACTGCACCGGAGGATGAATAACCACTCCCTGCATCAGCACTATTGTATTGGAAAGTAACCTGTGGTTGAGTTGTAGCACTTGCTAAAATCGACCATTGTAGGTTTACTACATTATTAGGTACAAGCGCACTTGGGGTAAGCGTACCGCTAACACCTACTGTAATATTAGCACCAGCCGTTCCGCCTGTAAAGGTCAATGGAGCAAAACGAGAGGTTGTACCAATAGGGAATATCGTATTCCCAGAAGCAGGCACAGATTGCCTAATTAATTTACCAGTACTATTTGTAACAATATAACTCGTACTAGTTGGTGTTGTTGGTGAAAGTGAGGCTGCACTAGTTAAGGTGAGATTATTACCACCCAATACGAGTAACCCTGCAGTCAACTGTAATATGCCATTGATAGATAAAGTACTTGAAAGCGATACTGTATTGTTAGGTGATGTATTGGTATTGTTGATTTGGACTTTACTAATCAAAGTTGAGAATGTACCTGCATTGCTCACAGTTTGTGCTTGACTAGAACTATTGAAAGCTAAAGTTGCATTCGCTCCTGATACTTGCATAAACGTACCATTTATTGCAATCGAAAAATTACCTTTTACGTTGAAAATTGTAGTAGCAAGTGCTGAACTACTAAGATTAAAAGTACTACTGCCAGTCTGTGTATAATTGTTCGCTGTCAAGGTGGCTGTGTTGGTCGTTCCTGTTGAAGAAATATTAATGATCCCTGAATTAGAAAGTGCAATATCCCCTGTTACGAGAACGGTTTGGTCATTATTATAAGCCAACGAAAGCGTTCCACCAGATACATTGATACCGCCTGCACCTACATTGACAGTAGATACCCCAGTAGAATTGACCCCAAAACCTAATCTACCACTTGAAACGTTCAATGTCGTAATATCTGCGGTCTGTGAAGTACCTGTTCCTCCCGAAATTGATCGGATATTCAAAATGGCAGCTCCTGTTATACCAGCATCGTTTACAGTTAGCGTATTTACGGAAGCTGGAAAATTGCTAACCGGGATTTGCCCTGTATTTTGTGTCAAGCCAGTTGCAATGCTAACATTCACCCTGTTGTAGGTACTGGAAAAAGCAGCAGGAAATGCCGCATCTGCACGTTGATTATTAAAAGTGGATGTATTGGTAAAAGACAAACTACCAGAGGTGGCATTATTTATCAATCCAGCATAGTTAACCGTTCCAGAAACAGTTGTTACTCCGTTTGCGGCGTTATACACATTCGCAAAAGTGGTGGCGGTATTTTTCGCAATGGTCAATGTCCCTGCAATATTTCCTGTGACCCCTGATATGTTTGCCAAAGCAAGGGTAAAAATCTCCGAAGTAATTCCTGTAGCATTTTGAGCAATAGACAGTGTACATCCACTTGCCACGCTTATTTCATCACCAGAATTATTTAAGCTGCCTACAGTCAGAGTAGTACTACTACTTGAGGCTGCTTGTAAGCTCACAGAAGTATTGGAACCACTTACAATCAATTGACCAATGGATTGAGTAGGTACATTGCTTATAGTGCCTGCGGGACTACTGGAAAATTGCATAATATCGCTTGATGAAATATTACTTGTTACCCTATTAGGAGTCCAGTTGGTGGCAACTTGATAATCCAGCGAAGTAGCTCCTCCCCAAACATAAGTAATACCATTTTTGATGGCATTTCCCGTTGTTGACGCAAAACCAGATGGTGCATAATTAGCAGTAAAAGTACCGCCTGTGTTATTGATGGAAGTGGAAGCGAAAGTTCCGTTTGCCGTGATGGCTGCACCACCTATTGCAGTGATAGTACCACTATTGGTAAAAGCCAAAGTGCCAGTTTGGCTGGAAGCGAAAGTTATGGGGGCCGTGCTTGCCGTGAGGTTGGTAAGGTTCATCGTACCGCTATTGGCGATTTCATATTTACTGCTCGATGCGTTTATCGTAATAGGGGCACCTCCGGAACCAGCGGTCATATTGTTATTCAATGTTCCACCATTTGTAAACTTAGTGAGACCCGAATTAGCAGAACCTATTGCAGAAACCATCCGAACACCAATTGTATAGCTACCTGAAATGTTGATGATGCCATTGTTGGTTAATGTTGCATTGGCAGAGGTACTACTTGTACCGCCCCAGTTGTTGTTGATATTTATTCCATAAGAAGTGGTAGTAGTGGTTCCCGTGCATGAAAGCGTACAGCCCGAATTGATTGTCAAATTCGAACCACTTCCGGTAGTGTTGCTACCCGCACCCAATTGAGTGATCAATGCATAAGGACCAGCGGACAAGGTTACTCCTGAACCAGCAATGATGCCATTCGTGGTTCCTGCAGAACAAGCCGCAACGTTCACCAGCGAACTTGTCGCACTTGAAGGGAGCGAAATGGTAGGGTTGTTGAACGTCATGGTAGGCACCGTAGTAGGGCTTGCCCAGTTGGTATTGGTAAAATTGACCGCAAAGTTTCCAGCGGTATTAACGGTTATGCTCAAAGCACCAGCCCCAAAATAGCCCGTGCCAGAAGTGAGCAATGCAGTAGTACCTGTGGTGTTGCTGAACGAAATACCATTGCCCGTTGTAGCAGTGATGTTCAACGAACCTGCATTATTTAATACTCCACCAGTGATAGTAACTGGTGTAGTACCACTTACCGTCAATGTACTACCGCTTGCAATATTGAATATCCCTTGGTTCGACGCAGTATTGCCAACCGTCAATTTAGCAATCGTTACGTTCGTAGAAAGCTGCACGCAACCATTATTAATAACTATAACATCTGTAGAAGAACTGCCAGGAACAACAAGGCTTGTCAAGCTTGTAGCAGAAGAAAACCAGTTGCTTGCTGTACCCCATGCACCTGGAGAACCCGTTGTGCCGCCGCCTTGCCAGGTGTAGGTGGTTTGTCCGTAACTAAAGGCTGCTACAAATATGAACGTAAGCAACATCATTAAATGCTTTCCCAAATTGATTTTGAATTTTGAGAATAGTACTCCTTTTTTCATAATGACCATTTTTAATATTAAGTAACCGTTTTAACTATTGATAAAAGACTTTTATCGAGATAATTTATATAAGCGAATTAGAAAAAGCAAAGCTTTTAGCATTGAAATAACAGAAATAGTTTTCCTAAAATCCATATTAAGCAAGTAAATATTCATTGCAAGAAATCCGTTAATTGTAAATAACGAAAAAATTTCAAAGCACCCCTATTACAAGAAAAAATATGTTATTCAAAGACTAATTAGCGCTTCGCTATTTTATGTAAAAAATTATTGGTTTTCATACTCAATTGTAAGCGACCTCCTTATGATTTAACTATTTACGAACCACTTTTTCACTATAAATAACTTTGTTTGAAATAACCTTAAGCATGTAAGTTCCTTTTGCCATATTTGATAAATCTATATTCTCAGTAGTTCGAGCTGCTTTTTTAGAAACTAACTGCTTACCTGAAAAATCATATACCATTATTTCGACATTACCACCAGCAGTATTATTAGAAGGCAAAGTGATTTGTACCTTATCAGTTGTAGGGTTGGGAGTAATGATTAATTTATAATCCTTGCTATTATTTACAGAAACTACATGCGAGAAATCCTCATTGCCATCACTATCAACTTGTTTTAGACGATAATAACTAGTAGTAAATGGAGCATTATCCTCAAAACTATATTTTGATGCACGACCCATTGCTACAACAAAACCCAGATTTTCCCAACCCCCATATATTTTTTGCCGTTGGACACAAAAACCTTTATTGTTTATCTCAGTTGCGGTTTTCCACTCTAGTACATTTATACCATTTTTAGTAATTGCCGAGAAACTAACCAATTTTACGGGAAGTGCCGCATTGTAAACTAGTTTAACACCAGATGGAGTATAATAAACAGACCAGCCAGATGCAAGACCAATTACTGAAGCAAAGGTACCAGCAATATTCCCCTGTGTAGCGCCACCACCGGGGATGATTATTGTAATGGTATCTTTTGTTTTTGAAGGGGTAAAAATTCCCGTAATATCAAGGGTTGCCCCACTGATATCAAATGATAAGCCACCAGTACCCGACAACCGATCATAATCAATACCCACAGTTTTATCGCCATTTACCTGTATTCTAATGGTATCTTTTAATGACATAGGAGAAGTAACGGGAGCTACAGCAGAAATAGTCATTACCCCAATTGATGAACCTCCCGGAGAAATGGTGCCCGCAGTGAAGGTATTGATCCCCGAAATACCAATAGCATTCTTTGACCTTGGGGCGGAATTGAGGGTTCCACCTTGATTATTGAACACCACTGTGGCTTGCATGGCATTGTAGGTACTTGCTATGGAAAGCCCGGTAAAGGTAAGTACGCCACCTGTTTTGTTATTAAACTTGCCGCTGCAGTTTAAATCCATATCGGTGGTAAAGCTTCCCGAGTTGTTGAATACCCCAGTGATTCCCCCAAAGGCTACCCTACCTGAACCAGACAAACTTATATTCCCAGTATTATTAAACAATAAATTTCCATTGTTAGATAACATTGCAGCTTGATTTATGCCAGAATTGGCAATATTGATTGAGCCACTGTTACTGAATACATAATTTACTCCAGATGAATTGAACACAAAAGCAGGTCCTGAACAGGCAGCATTGATATTCAGGGTTCCCGTGTTTTCGAAATATTGGGTCGAACCCGACTTCCCACCTATGCTAAGAGCCTGCAAAAAAGTTCCAGTAAATGCAAGTGTACCATTCACAATAAGTGTATCGATAGCGGTTGAGCTAGGAGACATTTGAAAACCAACTGTGGCTGCTGAACCTCCTACAATATTCAATGTCGCTCCAGAAGAGATGGTCAAGCTTGCATTTGATGAAGGATATAAGGCTAATTTAGCTATAGAATAACTACCATTAGAAACCACTATACTTCCTGAACTAATCACGACTGAGTCTGAAGAACTTCCATTATCCCCAGGGAAAGTTCCTCCTGATGGATTAGAACTCCAGTTTTTTTTATTTGACCATTCTTTGTCAACCGAAGGTGATTTCCAAGTATAAATGGTTTGAGAAAAACAAAAACCATATACAAACATAAAAAAAACAAATAAACCAAAATGTTTGGCAGTTTTTTTTAAAACAACTAAATTTAATTCAGTTTTTTTCATAAATACATATTAAATAATCAATAGAAAGAATCGTTTTAATAAAATTTTCACCCCCAGATATGAACAACTATTAGGACAGTTTTCTATTGTATTTATCAATAAAAAAATAAGAATTTGCGAAAAACATAATAGATGTTTTTCTAAACAAGGAGTAAAATTTCATGGCAAATAATAATTCGTTAAGATTTAGGACGTTTTAAATTTAATTGCCCCCTATTTATTCAAAAAAGAAAATGACAATTTCAAGACTAAATTTGAATACAATTTTCATTTAATAGATTCAATGTCAATTTAGCATTTTGCAATAAGATAAAATTCAACTTTCTCAATGGATAATTTAGATTAATCCTACTGCCATACCGATTTCAATTCATGAACCGCCAATAATGTAATTTTCGTATTCCCATTACCACTAATAGACATTTCCAAGTCATCAACTTTTGGAACAACAAAAAAACTGGCAACACTTGCACCTTCATTGGCAAATAGTTCTACAGAAGAACGATCTATCAATACACGCAGACTCACTTTGCCATCTTCCCTTATGGGTGCAGGAATCATGACTTTGTTATAAGCAAAAGCACCGAGACTTTTGTTGTAGCTCATTTCAAGCCCTCTAAGTGTTAGTTTTATTGAATCTGTTGGTTCAAATTCTATAGAAAAGTCTATTAGATCTGCTTTAATGGGGGCTAATTTCTCTGTGGCTTTATCGAGTTGTAGGTTTTTAAATTGATAGGACTTGGTATATAAAGTTTCAATCTCTTTTATTGGCCATCGAAATAATCGAATACCCGCTTTAGTTGTTCTCAAAACTAATTTGCTGGGAAACGAAAACTGCCCACTAAACGGCATTCCCTCTTTTTCATCTGCCCCATTGCTGCCATTCATCCAACCAATCAGCACTTTTCTGCCATCGGGGCTGTTATTAAATGTTTGCGCAGCATAGTAGTTTTTGCCAAAATCACCTTGCAAGGCAATACTATCTGTGCTGAGTGTTTTACCATCAAAATCGCCAATTTCATAATGAAAGCCTGCATCAAAAACCACCCATTTTTTATGTTTCTTGTTTCCATCCACAGGCAGTTCTATCAGGTTCATACATTCATACACCCACTCCCTATCAAAATCACTTGCCATCGTCCAATCGGTTAAATTGGGCGAAGTGTAGATGCGTACCTTACCCATTTTATCTGCTGCCGCCCCTTCCTTTGCGGCTCTTTTTATCCATAAAACCATGATCCATTTTTTGCTTGCCTCATGCCAAAAAATAGACGGGTCTCGCTCCCCTTTGTTGATGCCCGTTGCCTTTACAATCGGACCGCCATAATTTAGAAGTTGAAAACTTCGTCCCTTGTCGGTGCTATATGCCCCTGCCTGTCCGTTGCCCCAAGCAGTATAAATAGCAACAATTGTTTTGGTTTTGCCCACTTGCTTGCCCAATACATTGTGTTCATCCACCACAGCACTACCCGAAAAAATGGTGCTTTTGCCATAAGGCAAAATGGCGTGTGGCAATTGTTTCCAATGAATCATATCTGCGCTCACAGCATGTCCCCAAGTCATATTGCCCCATTTGATGCCCATTGGGTTGTGCTGAAAATACAAATGATACTCCCCATCATAATACACCATTCCATTAGGGTCGTTAATCCAATTTTTTCTTGATGTAAAGTGAAATTGAGGTCTTAAATTTTGGTTATAATCTACTTCTTTATAGGTGTCGAAAGTTTGCCATTCTTGATTTTGGACTACAATGCTATCCTTTTGGGCATAGACACAAAAGGATAAATGCAACAAAATGAAGCTAAAAAATCCACATAAAAACTGAAAATCAATTCGTTTAAATTTCATATTCTATCAATGCTTTATTTAAATTTTTCAATACTTATTTACTTCCAAATTGACTTTAACTCATTGATTACCAAAGAAGCAATTTTAACATCTGTTGCTGATGAAATAGTAATATTTAGATTTTTAGGTTTAGGAACTGCACTGAAAGTACCAACATTTAAACCATCGTTTACAAAAATTTCAATAGAAGATCTATCTACCAAAACCCTTAATTTAACCAAGCCATTGATAGCTTTTGTTGGAATGATGTTATTACCAAAAATAACCTGTTTAGAGCTTGAGTTATATTTTAAGACAATTCCGCGAAATGAAAAATCCACTACACTTTTGGCTTCAAATTCAATGCTAAAGTCCAATAATTCTACTTTTATGTTTGCAATTTGCTCATTGACTGTATTTGTTGTTAGGTTGTTGAATTTGTAAGTTTTTTGATATATTTTTTCAATTTCTTTGATAGGTAAACGGAACAATCTAATTCCTTCTGTGGTAGTTTTCAAGTTCAATTCAGTAGGAAAATTCATTTGATGATTAAAGGGCATTTCGGCTTTGGTGAAAAGATCACCTCCATTTAACCAAGCAATCATGATTCCACGCCCATTTGAGGCATTGTTAAATGTTTGTCCAGCATAGACTTTTTTACCATAATCACCTAGTAATGTGGGTGTTTCTGAAAAAAATGTTTTACCATCAAATGAGCCAATTTCATAATCAAAACTAGCATCGTAAATCAACCATTTTTTATTTTTTTTATCGTTATCAACAGGCAATTCAATGATGTCCATACACTCATAAATCCATTCTCTGTCAAAATCACTGGTTGGTTTCCAATCCAAAAGATTATCTGAATTAAAAAATCTAGCCTTCCCTAATTTTTCCTCTGGACTTCCTTCTTTCAAACCTTTTTTGACAAACAACAACATTACCCATTTTTTACTAGCCTCATTCCAAAAAACTTTGGGGTCACGCTCGTCTTTGAATCCTTGATTAGGTAAAATAGGTTTCTCGTTATTCAAAAACTCATAAGTTTTTCCTTTGTCTGTGCTAAATGCTGCCGATTGACCACCTTTAGTAAAAAATGCAACTAATGTTTTTGTCTTGCCAACTTGTTTTCCTAATACATTTTTTTCGTCCACAACGGCAGATCCTGAATAAATGCCACACCATTTGCATCCATCTACTCGAGTTGTTGGCATAATCGCATGAGGCAGCTGAGTCCAATGTAATAAATCTGTACTTACAGCATGACCCCACACTTTATCCTTTGGATCCCAAATATTCATGTAAGGATTATGCTGAAAATACATGTGATATTCTCCATCATAATAAACAAGTCCATTGGGGTCATTAATCCAATTTTTTAAGGATGAAAAGTGGAACTGCGGGCGCAAGGGTTGATTATAGCCAACCACTTTATACGAATCGAAGGTTTGCCATTGTGGGTCTTGAAGAGGCGTGGTGTCTATTTGGGCATTTAAAATTATTGGAAACATTGTCCCTATAGTTACAATTCTTAACCACAATAACATTTTAATATTCATCTTTTCTGTTTTAAAATAATGGTAAAACAATAATTATACTTTCCTATTCCCCTTCATTCCCATATTTATCTACTGCCTTCACCTTAAAAAAAAAGGTTGAATGGTCAATGCGTGGCAGCGAAAAAGTGTTGCAAATAGTAGAGCCTATTTGATTATTTTTATTAGGAACAAAGCTTTTTGTAGAGCCTTGATACACCCTGTAATAACAAAAAAGGCTATCTGTAGCTTCCTGCCAAGTCAATCTAACTTCATTTGCAACTACTTCGCTTCTCAATCCTTTTACCTCTTCGGGTTTGGATGCAACAAACTCTGTCGTATATAAAGCCAATGACTGTGGTGGCAGCATATCTGAGATTGCCCCTGATTTTGCTATCAATTCCTTATCAAAACCTTGCAAATCACCAAACTTGTTTTGGGGCACACTATCCATTTGATAAATAAACCGCCTATACTTTAATGACCTCTTTTCTGCTTTATTCTGTATAGATACGGTCGCTGCCTTGTTGTTTCTGTTCATCACCACTATTGTCCAATGGTTATCCTGATTGTTTTTAACACCCGTAATTCGGATAAGGCTATCTAAAGAAATGGTCTTAAAAACAGACGAGTTAGATCGGATATATCGTGTCATTAATCCATAAGCATAATAATCAGAGCGAGTTTGCCAATTTCCATTTGCACCTTTCATTGTGCCATGATAGTAATTTAGTTTGCCACCAGAATAGTCCAAATCTGCAAAGCACCATTTCTGAATAGTTTTTGCGCCCACATTCAATATGGCCATTGCCTGTTCTGCTATCACCATTCCTAACTTCCCAGTTCCTGTTGCACCATAAGCCGTTTCATAATAACATTCGCCCATTGGCATTTTGGCATCGCCTGCTGCTGTCGTGGGTCCAAATTCTCCTACTGCTAAGTCTTTACCTCTGCTTCTTGCATAATCTAAGCGGTATTGATAAGATTGAAACTGATGATCATATTGAATAGGAGAAGCCCAAGTAATACTATCAGTGGATTCAACCATATTTCCATTGCCAATATCCCAAGTTGTTGCCCACGGCTCTTTTCGCTTAAAATACCAATGTATATCCGACATAGACGACGCAGGATGATTGTCGGTTCCCCATTTCCATAATTTATTTTCACTGATGCCAGGTGTACGAATGACCAATGATTGCAAGCCATGCTGATCAAAAGCATCTCGAACCATTCTGATGATATCTTGATGTGCTTTTTTGTATTCCTCACCAAGCAAATAGAACCCACCCCAATTCTTTTTGTCTTTCAAATTCAATTCATTGGTCAATTCCCAAGAATGAATATTGGTAAACCCTTTTTTTATGATAAGGTGCTCCATTCCAATGGCATAGGTTTCTGCTATTTTATGAAGCAATACCGTATCTGTCACCAACTTACCACCACCCAACCATTCAGGATTTCGTTGATATTCTTGGGTATGAATTACCCTGATTCCATTTTCTCTAAATAGCTCCAATTTGTTGATGTATGCTTGCATTTCGGCATTATCAAAGTTGATTGTTGTTGCTGTTGGCGCATACCAAGCAGTAGAAAAATCAAAAATTCGATAATAGCCATTTGCAGCTACTTCTTTTATCCGTTTACCAATGACCGTATTATATACATCGCTCTTGAAATCAATAGCTGGAATTTTATTATACCCCATTCCCAAAAAGTCGGATTGTACTTTCTCATTTTCAATAATCAGCACCTGCCCCCTTGCTCCTGTAACTATGAATAATGAAAAAAGAAATGAATAGAGAAAGTATTTTTTCATAGATAAACCAATGTTAGCTGGTAAAATAAAGAAGCCATTATCCGTGTTTGGTAGCATTGTAGCTTCCTTCTATTTCCCTTTAGGCAAAAAATCGTCTGTCTAAAATGTTATTGCTGGTAAGCTTATTTTCTAAATCTTGGGTTGAATGATAATAAGTTGTGCTTACACCCCTTCTACTTTTGGTTGTAAAAACCGTAGCTGTACAATAAGCACCAGAAAAACAACAACTGCCATACACGCAAAGTCTCTTCCCAAATGACCCGCATCTGTTGATTTCCCTAACAAATTGGTGATAAATGCACCTGAAAAAACGCCCGTCATATTCATTAACCCATAGGCAGTGGCTCGATATTGTGCAGGAACAAACTGGCAGAGTATAGGCATATTGTTGGCATCAAACATTCCAAAACCAACTCCAAAAAACACGGCAGCAAGCACCAATTCAAAGGTTGTATGCCCAAACCCTAAAAGAATAATTGCTGGCACAGTTAAAAAAACACCAATTGCACTGGTATAAATTCTTGCCTTGATGTTTTTCTGCACCCATTTATCTGAAATTAATCCACCAGTGATAACACCTACAAACGAAGATGCTGCTATTGTAATGGTTGCTACCGGACCTGCAACAGCCATATCGATATGAAGACTTTGTGAGAACAATGTAGGTAGCCAATTTTTGGTTGCCCAACCTGGCAAACTGGGTATGGCAAAGTAGAGCAGGATAATCAAAAAAGATCGGTTGCTAAATAGGTTTACAATCCCACTACATACATTTTGCCCTTGTTCAACAGACTTTTCTGATGATGACTGCACCCTATATTCTCGCAAGAATGCAATTAAGATGAAGGAGTAAACAATGCCAATAATTCCAAAATAATGGAAGGTAAAATGCCATGAATAGTATTTGGCTATCGTAGCCCCAAATCCACCCAAAGCCTGACCAAGATACAAGCCCGTCATGTGTATCCCTATGGCTAAAGACCTTGTTTTGGAACTATGATAATCGGCAATTAGCGATAATGCAGAGGGAATATAGACGGCTTCGCTCACTCCCATGATCCCCCTTAACCATTTTAGCTCATTAAACGAACTGCTAAAGCCCATTAAATAAGTAACCAACGACCATACAAATAGGCTCACGACTATCAACCATTTCCGATTGATTTTATCTGCAATAATCCCTGATATGGGGCTCATGAATCCATAGATCCATAGAAAAATGGCCATGAGTATCCCAAAATTTTCGGCACTATGCAGTTCGTGTACATCTATTTCTATTGCGGGTCGCATGGTAGAAAGCATCTGTCTATCTAAATAATTCAACAGGGCTACAAACCATAAAAGCCCTACGACAATCCATTTATATTGCTTCTTTTCGCTTAGCATCTTTCTTTTGATTTAATGATTGATTGTGGCACTCAACACATTGGGTGTGCGAGTGGCTGGTCGCACTTCTCCACCGGCTAATATGATTCGATGATGCCAATATGCCAATGTAGTAGTGACTGGTGCCCAAATACTTTCGTTGGGTTTCTTGATATAATCTGGATGCTTTTCTGTAAGTATTTCTCCTGCTTTCGACCATTCATCCATTGTCATTTTGTAACTGAGTATTTGATTGGAAAAGCCAGGGTGCATTTCTTTTAAATTACTATCCACAAGCGAACCGTCATCACCGCCAAACAAGAAGATGTAATCATTCGATGTATATGCTGGCGAAGGGGCGGCTGCAACTGCCAATGGCAAATCTTTTAGTGTTTTCCAACCAGTTTTTTCATGAAAGGAATAAGCATCTTTTAAATAATGGCGACGGCCATTTTCAAGCTTTACACCACTAAAAAGATAAAACTGTTTTTTTGAAGAAGCTGCTACTGCAAACATTCTTGAAGACCCTGGCCAAGGAGGCAATACCGACCAACCTTTTTGCAGATTGCTCATGTCTAAAGAAAGAAAAACTTTCTCTGTTTCCTTTGAAGTGGGGGAATTAATACCTCCTGCCACATAAATAGTATGCCCCACCATTGCCCCACAAGAATTAGCAAGTGGAAAAGGCAAAGAGGGCAAAGTGTCTATTTGGATTTTACTTCTTTTATATCGCAGAATGAATACATCGGCATAGTGTCCCGTCTCGTTACTCCCACCAATAATGACTAAACCTTTTGAGGTAGAAACAGATGTTCCATAGCCTAATGAATGGGGCAGTTTGCCTACTTCCTGCCAATTGGAAGAAGGGTTCTTTAAGACATAAATTTTATTGTACCACACTTTTTTTGAACCTAACCAAGGTGCACCACCAGCAGGAAAATTGCTTCCCCCTGCTACAATAAGCGCATGATTAAATACACCCACAAATGAACCAGCGAACCCAACACTATCTGGAATTTTGTTTAGTAAACTCCATTCAAATGAAACAGTTTTAGCCTGAGACATGGTAGCAGTTATTATTACAAGGACAATGATTATTGAAAGAAGCACCCTTTTCATGTAGGAAGTAATAAGTTCTAAGTAGTACAGGTGCGAATCCAGATTGAAAACAAAAGGGACGATGATGAATGATTGCTATCATCGTCCCTTGTTGATGAATTGATTCGCTACTATTTGGATTGCTTTGCTATTTCTAAATTTGAAAAGAAGTCAACACTTTCCAGATATTCTTTTACTTCATTGGCTTGTTCGTCTGTAAGGCTTATTAATGGCAGCCTACATCCACCTAAATCTAACCCAAGCAATTTCAAAATCAGTTTCTGAGTAGGTATGGGCGAAAACTTGCCTAATGCACCAATCATTTGTACACACTGATACTGTGCTGCTGCTGCCTCGGATAGTTTGCCTTCTTTGAAGAGTTTAATTACGTTTAAATACATGGGTGCTGCAAAACTGTATGTACTGCCTATCGCACCCTTTGCCCCAATACATAATGAAGGAAGCAATAATTCATCATAGCCATAGAGGACATCATATTTTCCATTGGCATAATTCAGGCAGCTTTGAAATTCGTGCAATGTGTGTGCGGTATATTTCACACCAGCCAAATTGGGTATTTTGGTTTCTGCAAACTTGAGAAACTCTAATACACTAATGGTAAGACCTGTGACGGCAGGCATGTGATAGTAATAAAACGGCAGTTCGGGTGCAGCCGAAGCTATTTCTGCCATACAATTTGCCAGGTTTTCTGCCGATGAAGGCTTGAAGTAAAACGCAGCAACGGCAGAAATAGCATCGGCTCCTATTGCCTGTGCATGTTTAGCCAATTGTTGCGCCGAACGTATCGAGCTATGACCAACATGTATGAACACCAACATGCGTTTATCTACTGCCTTGATATAGGTTTCGGCAATCGTCATGCGTTCTTCTATCGTAAGGCTCAATCCTTCACCATTTGTTCCTCCAACATAAATCCCTTTTACACCTTCACTAAATAGCTTATCTACTATTATTGGGATAAGACTTAAATCAAGATCCCCGTTTTCATCGAACGTACTAAAAGGTGCAGCTAAAATGCCCTCAATTTTCTTAATTATCATGCTCATATTATTCTATTATTTTTTTTAAATTTATTTGCTGAAATATTAATTGTGCCTGACTTCCTTCGTAGATTATTCCAATGGTTTCGTCATCTACTGATGTAATAAAGGAATAACCAGCACCCTTCAGTTCATCCAGTAAGATATATTTTTCAGAAGGCCAGGTATTGCCTTCGTCAAAACTTACTTTCAATGTAATTTGGTTACGAGCTGTGGTTGAATTGGGGTTGGAAAAAAGTAGTACGCTCTGTTTTTTCCCGTTTTTTAGATAATGATGTTTGTATAAACTTGCCATACAAACAGGTTCGGGCAAGGCACTACGGGAAGTAGTATGTACAGTCCAAGTTTTACCCAAATCATTAGTTGTCACCACAGTACGACCATTGCCTTTGCCCACCACGCCATAGTTGGCATTTGTTCTCATGTTTAGCATGATTGAACCGTCAGATAACTGTACTCCTGCACATTCTGTGGTAGAATCACTAACTGCAGGATTGGATGTTTCCCAAGTTTTGCCCCCGTCTTTGCTATAGGTAATGTTAGAAAAAGGTTTTCCAGTTCTGTCCCTTCCTTGGGTTGGGAAAACCAAAATGCCATTGTTTAGGTTAAAGCCACAGCCCGGTGCAGGTGCAAATAGCCACCATTCTTCTTTTTTGCACATGGTTGTGATGTTAACGGGTTTGCTCCATGTTTTGCCATTGTCCACACTTTTTGCGATGAGAAATTGTGCGGTTTGTTTGGGTTCAAAGCCAGGCTGTGAACCCTTATTTTTCCATTGATGATTCCAAATTTTACTGGTATCCGAAAGCCCTTCTACCCATTTTCCATTATCGTCTAATACGCCGTGCATCCATAGTCCAGCAATAAAAATGTTTCCCGTTTTATTGTCCACCAATATGCAGGCATCCGATACGCCATTGAATTTTTCGGGTAATCCACCCCAACGACCCATATCAATGACCCTTTGAATGGGCAACCATGTATTTCCTTTGTCGGTGCTACGGCATAGGGCAATATCAATATCACCTTGCAAATCACGACCTGCATTGTATCGAGCATCAAACACAGCCAATAAATCACCATTTTTAGCCGTTGCAATGCCTGGAATGCGGGAGGTATGTACATTGTCTTGTAAATACGTTCTAACTGCTGTAGCAATTCTGGAGGGCTGCTTGATGCCATAAAATGGTATGGTCACAGATTGATTGTTTATCGTAATACTTTGGGCAGATAGTGCTATCATATTCCCAATTTGAGCAGACGGTTTTAGTACCACCCCTACCCATACATAATTATCGCCTGGCTTTAGCCGTAGGTTTCCATTTAGTAGCAATGTATCAGCACTTGATTTTTCTGTGCTTGAAAATAATGCCGATTGAAAAATACGCTCTTCAAATAAATAAGTACTGTCTGTGTTGCAATAAGCCCTGATTCCCAAAATATCAGACGAATTGCTTGAGCCTGCTGTACTTACTTTTATTTGAGTTACAAATGCGTTCAATGTGTCATTTTCAGGAACATTTAGTTTTAGCCTTACTAACGATACAAAGCTTTTTTGTTTGATAATGGGAACTGTAAAATATTTCTGGGCAAGATGATAGTCTTGTGCCAAGCTATTGTATGAAGTAAAAAGCAATAACAAGCAGCTGAAGCATATTATTACTTTCATTTTATGGAGTATCATATTTTAATGAAATAAAAATTATTCAACTGATTCTTTGAAAAAAAGCTTGAACACATACATATTAATTTGAGATTGCAAAACCCTGTTCATTATTCCAATATCACCCATTGCTTTGTCATTATCTTGTAATTCATATTTTACAATTGGTTTTGTTAATTTTTATTTAACTCCAAATCATTTAATAATACCAATCCATCTTTGGGTTTATTGACGATCACGTCGTCAGCATGAGTTTCCATGGAGTGCGCATGAGTTTCCACAGAATGTGCGGGAGCTTCACAGAATGTGCGGGAGCTTCACAGAGTGTGCGGGAGCTTCCACAGAATACCCGTGAGCCTTCACGGAGTACGCGTAAGCATCCACAGAGTACGCGTGAGCTTTCACGGAGTACGCGTGAGCTTTCACAGAGTGCGCAGGAGCTTTCACAGAGTGTATATGAAAAACAAAATAGCTCATGTAGATTTACACTTTTGCAATAGCGGCTTCTTCCTTCTCACAATCTTTTACAATGTTCTTTCCTAATAAAATAGATAGCACCATGATAGCCGCTATAAAGAACAATCCAAACCTTAAAGCAAAATCTACATTTATTTGAAAAGCCAAGAACAACACGATTAATATGGCACTTACCCTTCCAATAAACAAGGTAAATTCATGGTTGATGATATAAGCAAACTCATTGCGTCCTTCCTTTTTACTCACAATATCAATTACCCTAAACTCTGTTGGGAAATAAGAAACATCATGCAAAGGCTTGGCTATAAATTGAAGGATATTGTAGATAATAACACCCATAACCGAATACAATGTGCCATGTATTGCAATAGCAGCCACAAAAAAGGTGATAGAAATAATATAAATCAACATCCTATGTTTTGGCTTTGCAAAACGACCAATTAAATAGAGCATAATGGCAGATAATATTTGCCCGCCCGAAACAATAATGCCCAACATATTCACCCCACCAATTATGGACATGATTAATAGTATGGGGAAAATCATGATTGCACCTTGCATTACCCCTTTGGTAATGGAAAAAAGAATCATCTTGTTCCATAGTTTATCGAACTTAAAGAACAGTAATTGCTCGCTTTGTGGGTTATTGAATTTTTCTTTGTTGATAATAATTGCTGCAAGGGCAGTAATGATAAACACAGCAATTGTAACCCCTATATAGGCACTTTTTTGGGTGTATAAATGACTATCGGTACCAAAAGTGATAAAATAGCCTACTGCTGCTGGTACAATAATCCAAGTAATGGTATAAAAAATAGTATCGATACTGAAATAGTAATTTCTGGTTTCATCATCAGTTACGCCTAAAGACATAAAGTCTCTATTTGCCCAGAAAAACCCATAAGATGCACCCATGATTAAGCCTGCCCCAATCACACCCATATTATCCAAATGCTGTAAAGACATCATAAACGTCATAGAAACACCGCTCAGCAAAAGTCCTAATGAGTATAAGTAGGTCACTTTTATTTTGCGCAGCAAAAAACCATTGATAATAAAACATACAGGGATGCCTGTGTAAAGTGCAAATTGATAATAGAGGTATAAATTGATTTTATCGTGCTTTTCTATTGCCGTTAATGCAGTGCCTGGGTCGGGTGGGGATACAATATATGCTCCAACAAAAAGTTCGATAACAGGCAAAACAAATGCGTAGAGCATACCTGCAAACAACAGATAGCGCATATTTCGAGGAAACGACTTAAAATGGTTAATCTCTGATGATAAAAACATTGGGGAATAAATTTTAACTTATGGCAAGAAAAATAAAAAAAGCCGAGAAGCAAACTTCTTCGGCCTTTTTTTAAGGTTGAAAACGATTAATAGTAAGTGAGTTCTGAGAATATTTCTTGTAAAGAAACTTCTGCATAACATACAGAGGTATCAGCAGCACCATAATATAGTTTTACGGTATCGCCTTCTACAAGGCATCCACATAAGAATATTACTGGACCATAAAAGCCCCATTTCTCATAAGAAGCCAAAGGCTCCATCAATGGTTTGAAAGATTTACCCAATACTTTGGTTGGGTCGTCTTTATCTAACAATAATGCACCTAAGCAATATCTGTCATTCGCATCTGCAGCGTGATAAATTTCTAACCAACCTTTTTCGGTCATGAATGGCACAGCACTACAGCCAATGCGACCATTGTCCCAATCGGTTTCATTCACAGAAGCCAAATGTTTATGGTTGCCCCAATGAACTAAGTTGGTGGACTCAGAAATCCAAATTTCTCTTCTTTTATATTCAGCAGATGCAGGACGACAAAGAGCCATGTATTTTCCATTAATCATTTCAGGGAAAATGGCTACGTCTTTATTATCTGGCGTAAAAATGACTCCTTTACGCTCAAAGGTTTTGAAATCTTTGGTTACAGCAAGACAGGTAGTAACGCCGACACTTGCACAGCAACTATAGTTAATCCAATAATTGCCATCAATCAAGGTAATACGAGGATCTTCAATACCAAATTCTTCATACTTATTACATGGATACATGGCAGGTGTTTCTTCTACCGCGAAATTGATTCCATCCTTGCTTCTTGCAACTCTAAGGTGAGAGATAGTGGTTAAAATTCTATCTCTTTTGTCTGCAGGTTCAATTACACGAGGATCACTAAAATCAATTGTTGGATCATGTGCATCAAATGTTTTTACTTCTACTTCGCCAGTGGCTTCGTTGAAATAAGGTGCCATTACGATGTTTGGATTCCGATTAATCGGCGTTTCTGCCACACGCAACAACAACAATACATCGCCTTCAAACTCAGTAACACCACAGTTCATTACATAATGCACTTCAAAATCTTCCCTTGATGCTTTTACATTATCAGGTAAAATCAGTGGGTTGTGAGGACTTCTTAAAACTTTCATTTTTATTTTATTTTACAGTGAAAAAATTAATTGCATTTTATTATTTAAGTTAAAGTGTTCTAATCAAATTGAGCTTTACAAACTTTCCATTATTTACCATCTATAGTTCCAGCTTTTCGTATGTCGCCATTGCCTGTTGTTTTTGTAAGGTCATCGCCCAATTCTGTTCGTGCTGCTTCTGCTATTGTTTGCAATTCAGCCACTATTTCGGGGTATTGTTCCTTTACATCATACCGCTCATTAGGGTCGTTTGCCAAGTCAATAAGTGATAGTTTGATATTCGTTGTAGAAGTTTTTCCTGGAAATCCATCTTTACCACGGGGCAAATCTTCATTAGACAAAGTGCCATTGTTAGGCAATATCAGCTTCCAATTGTCTCTTCTTACAGCCTTCAAATCGTTTTTTCCATAGTAATAGTAAAAATATTTTCTTGGCGATTCGTCCATCTTGCCCTTTAATAAAGAGATGATATTTAACCCGTCAATTGTTTTTTTGGGTAAATCAGCTCCAGTGATTTTAGCTATCGTAGGTAAAATATCAAGTGTACTTGTAAGCTGATTACAAATTAACCCAGCAGGAATTGTTCCTTTCCAATTCATGATACAAGGCACTCTTGAACCGCCTTCGTAAACAGTGGTTTTGCCCTCTCTAAAACCACCACCTGAACCAGCATGGTTACCAAATTTTAGCCAAGGACCATTATCGCTCGTAAAAATGATAAGGGTTTTCTTATCTAATCCTTTCTTTTCTAAAGCTTTCACCACTTCTCCAATTGACCAATCTACTTCCATCATCACATCACCATACAGCCCTTGCTTACTCTTACCCTTAAACTTATTTGATACCGCCAATGGCACATGCGGCATAGAATGAGCGAGATAAAGAAAGAAAGGTTTTCTGCCAGCATGTTCAATATAATCAACCGCTTTCTCGGTATAAGTAGTAGTAATCTTCTCCTGATCTTTCAAACTGCTGATGAGCGTTTTTTTTTCATTGCCTTCCAAATAGGCAAGTGGCATATCAGCATATTTTCCCTTAACGGTATCATCAGGGTGAATGGTTCCATCATATCCTACCTGCCACATATCATTAGAATAAGGCAAGCCAAAATACTGGTCAAACCCATGTTGCAAGGGCAAGAATTTAGCGTTATCCCCCAAATGCCATTTACCAATCATGGCAGTTTGATAGCCTTTGGTTTTCAGCATTTCGGGTAAAGTGGTTTCATCGGGATTTAAACCAATCGGGCTTTTAGGCATAAGTGCGCCATACATTCCAATTCTATTAGGATAGCACCCTGTCAATAAAGCCGCTCTTGAAGCTGTGCAAACAGGTTGTGCCACCAAGAAATTGGTAAACCTGATTCCATCATTTGCCAATCTATCCAAATTAGGAGTAGTATAATTTAAAGCACCGGTAACACTCAAATCGCCATAGCCCATATCGTCCATTAAAATCAGAACGATGTTTGGGCTTGTATTTATCTTCAACTTATCATTCGATTGGGCAATACCCCAATAGCTCAATAAGGTAAAACAACCAATGGCAAATATTTTCTTTTTATTCATTCTACTTTTGAATAAGATTTTGATTTAAAATAGCTGTTTACCACCCATTATTCTGACCGATATAAGGATTAACCCCAATCTCATTTGCAGGAATTGGGTACAATAAATATTTTCTTTCGAAAGGAATAATGTTTGTTTCTTCTGTCCTACCGCTTGACCATCCTGCAGATTTTGTGTAGGTAGGTTTACCAGGAGTTAGGGATGGCAAGAAAGTACCAAACTGGTATTCATACATCGTACGTACATTGTCTTTATAGCGCATTCTTACCAAATCGAACCATCTATTAAATTCTGCAACCAATTCTAAGCCTCTTTCATCAAAAATTGCCATACGCATGTCCTCTTTTGTTGGAACATCTGTTAGAGTAAGATCAGTAGGTGTCGTTCTAGATGTTCCATTTGCATTTCTAGCCCTTTGTCTTAACTTATTAAAAGAAGCTAATGCATTTGATGGGCCATTAATTTCGTTTTCTGCTTCAGCTCTTATCAAATAAATTTCTGAAAGTCTTAGTAAGAAAAGATCATTCTCTGAGTTTTGGCTATTAAGCGCATTAGGATCCACATACTTATTAATATAAGGCTGGGATTCATTTGATAATGCACCTGAAGGTGGAATAACAGGGAAAGTTACCACAGTTTTACCAGTAGTATTTACCCAGGTGGTTGTGAAAGTAACTTCAGTTCTATAATCCTTTAAATATTGACCAACTGTATACTTTTCATAAAACCAAGGATGCACTCTAATTTGACCTCCTCCTACCTTGTTGGCTCCATTGCCTCCTGAATTTGGGCGGGATTGTGGATTAAAGATAAATGGCCAATTAGAGCCATCTGATGTTATGTCTGAAACAGTAGCATCTCTCGTATAAGCAATTCCAAAAATCACTTCATTATAAGCATTCTTTTCTAAGGTAACATCCCACAATTTAGCATAATCAGCTATTAGTGAATATTGATTGGAGCTAATAACAGAATCTGCATAATCTCTAGCATTACCATAATATGTATTTGATTCCGATGTTCGATTATTCAGGTCCAAATAGTTGGCATATGTTAAATAAGCTTTTGACAAGAATCCAAAAGCAGCACCACGTGTAGCTCTATTAAACTCTTTACTTGGTTGTGCCAAACGTGTGGGTAAAGCAGTTGTTCCTTCTGCAAAATCAGCAAAAATTTGTTGATAGACAGAATCCACACTGCTTCTTTTTGGTTTCATATCTGAATCGGCATTAAACACAGTTGTGGTAATTGGTACTGCACCAAAGTACTGTACGAGATAGAAATAACTTAGACCTCTAACAAATTTAGCTTCTGCTATCATTTTAGCCCTTGTGCTATCTGTCATGGTTATATTATTAGCATATCCAATGACAGCATTTGCATTAGAAATGGCTTTATAATATCTGTTCCATACATTGGAAAGATTACCTACTCCAGAGTTGATATTAATCTTTGTACCCCAAGTGCCAAGATTGTTTACAGCTACCGAAGACAAGTCATCAGCATAAGGATAAATCATGAATTGTTGGTCTTTAAATCCAGACCACGAATTAAATTGAGCATAAAGCCCAATAATTGCATTATCAACATCTGCTGAATTTTTAATGACACTTGCCGATGTTGATGCATCGAATATTTGTTGATCTACCTTAGTACAACTATTTATTGTAATAAAAAGAAGCGCAAAAGAGCAAGAAATAAAATAATTTTTCATTGTACAAATCAAGAATATCTATGATTGAATAAGCTTTAATTCAAAATGATTAAAACCTTACATTAATACCAGCAGAAAATGTTTTTGATTGAGGGTAAGTACCATTATCAACACCAGGGGTAAGTGGATTATTATAATTTGTATTTACCTCCGGATCATATCCAGTGTATTTTGTGATGGTAACAAGGTTCGTTGCAGTTACAAAGACTCTTGCGTTTTTAACCACTTTTACTTTACCTAAAGGGATATTATACCCAAGAGTTACATTTTTAAGTCTAACAAAAGAACCATCTTCTAGTAAGAAATTGGAGAATCTGCTATTAAAATAACCACCATTTAGCCTTGCCCTTGGATAGTAATTGCTGGTTCCTTCGCCTGTCCATCGTCCATCAAATGCTGTTTTAGAAACATTATTGAGAGTACCAGTTAATGCATCAAGACGGTAACGATTTAAATTGGCTATTTTATTACCATAAGTACACTGAATGAACACAGCAAGCGTAAAGCCTTTGAATTCAAAATCATTATTAATACCCATAATAAATTTGGGATTAGGATTACCAATGATTGCCCTATCAGATGCTGTTATTTTACCATCTCCATTTATATCTACGAATTTAAAATCACCCGGTTTTGCAGAAGCACTTTCCGGACCATTGGCAACTTCTGTAGCATTTTGGTAGATACCATTTATTTGATACCCATAAAAAGATCCAATTGCATTACCTAAACTAGTGACATGAATTGGTTGACTAAGCAAACCTCCAGAATTCAAAAAAGTAGAACCGAAAATTTTTCCAGTATCTCCTAATGGCCCCATGTCGACCATCTTATTTCTATTAATAGATAAATTAGCAGAAAAATTCCATTTGAATTTTTGCTGTAATACTCTTGCTTTGAAGTCAAACTCAATACCCTTATTTTCAACTGCACCAGCATTAGTAACTAAATTACTAAATCCTGAAACTCCTGTGATTGGCAATGTAATTAATAGATCATTTGTATTCTTCTTATACAAATTAACTTCAATTGAAATTCTGTTTTTTAGAATCCCTATTTCTGCTCCTAAATTGATTTGCCGAGTGTTCTCCCAACCCAAATTGGGATTCCCAATATTATTTAAAATATAGCCTCTTGTTAACACACCACCAATTACGGCTGCGTCGTTGGTGAGAAATTGATCTGTTGCTCCAATACTCACAGTTTGATTACCAGAAAGCCCATAACTAGCCCTTACTTTCAAAGTTGACAGCCACTTTATTTTTTGTACAAAGGCCTCTTTATTTATATTCCAGCCTACAGCAGCAGAGGGAAAGAATGCGCTCTTGTGCCCAGGTGCTAATCTAGATGCTGCATCTTGCCTTCCTGTAAGTGTAAGCAGATACTTATCCTTTAAGCTATATACTACCCTTCCAAGAAAGGATGCAAGCGACCATTCTTGATGAGAAGTAAACGTTTGCCCATAAGCCTGAGCCATCTGAAAACTATAATAGCCCAAATTATCACTAGGAAAATTAGTCGCTTGTGCAGCCAATCCATCAACAAACCATTTTTGATAAGTATGCCCAAAAACTGCATTGACATTACTTTCCCCAAATCTTCGATTGTAGTTGATGGTCAATTCTCCAAGATAATTAAATCGAGAGTCTTGATTTTGGTAAGCATAACCATTGGATAAAGTGCCAACATAAGTTCCTCTAGGGTAATAAGTTTGTCTGAGGGACTGCGAAAAATTTGCTCCAGCATTTGCTTTTACACTTAAATATTTATTTGCTTGATAAATACCTGTCATATTGGTAAAGAAAAGGGTGTTTCCATATACATCTTTGAGCAAGTCTGTAAGAGTAAATGGGTTTGCATCAATGGTTTGATCTATATCGCCATTTGAATTAAAAGGTTGGATAAATGGCTTGGCATATAAGGCACTAGCTATAACACTTGACGAATTGAGCCCTGTTGAAATACCATTAACACCCAATTTTGATCTTGATTTGCTAGCATTTACATTTACCCCAATTTTGAATTTACTAGATACTTCTCTATCAATGTTCACTCTTATACCCCCTCTTTCAAAATTTGAATTTCTTACAATCCCGTTGGTTTTGGCATAATTCCCAATTATAGCATAGTTGGTTTTTCCTTCTCCTCCAGAAATACCTAATTGGTAGTCATTCGATATTGCTTGTTGAAAAATTTCATCCTGCCAATTATGATCAATAAATAAATTCTTGGCAATTGAAGTGGTATCAATTGAGCCCATTTCTTTTGCATAATTAAGAAAGTCATTTGTTCCTAAAACAGGCAATGTTTTCCTCACATTTGCTACATCCGTTCTACAATTAAATTCTACTCTTTCCCCTCCTTTTTTTCCACGTTTGGTGGTAATCAGTATTACGCCATTTGCTCCCCTTGAACCATAAATAGCTGTAGAAGAGGCATCTTTTAATATTTCAATATTTTCAATTTCATTCGGATTCAAATTCGCCAAAGGGTTTGTAGGAGGTGTAGCAACGGCTTGATTGTTGCCGCCTGTTTGTAAATCGCCATTTCCTACTTCTACAGGATAACCGTCAATAACATACAATGGCTGATTATTGCTAGTAGAATTACCACCTCTTAATACAATACTAAAGCCAGCACCAGGTGCTCCACTTCCTGATTGAATTTGAACACCCGAAACCCTGCCTTGTATCAATTGTTCTACAGACATAATTGGTTTTTCTGATACCCCTTCTGATTTCAACTGCGATACAGCTCCTGTTAAATCACTCTTTCTTACAGTTCCATAGCCTACTACTACCACTTCATCTGCTTTTATTTCAGATTGAGGTTTTAAAACTACTTTTAACTCAGTCGCTTTTGAAACCTTTATAGTTGTTGGTTCAAATGATACAAATGAAAAAAAAAGGGTTCCCCCATTTGCAGGAATGGTGATGGAAAAGAAACCATCTTTATCTGCCTGAGTTCCCTTGTTTGTTGCAACTAATATAACTGATGCACCATCAAGCGGCTTTCCTTTTTCATCAATTACTTGTCCAGTAACAACAAAAGATTTATTTGGTCGCTCAATAATGGAATTTGAAGCAACTTTTTCTTTTATTATGATGTTTTTCCCAGAAATAGTATAGCCAAGGCCAAGGTTTTTGAACAATAAATCAAGAGCTTCAACAATATCAATATTAACTACTTTAAAATCAATGGGTTTTAATTTTTCAATCTGTGTTTTTGCATAAATAAAGGAATAAGAAGACTGGTTTTCAAATACTTTAAATACTTGTTGTACTGCTTTGTTTTTTACATCAATATTTATCTTCTGACTGTACAAATTAGTACTAATAAACAAGCTAAAGAAAAAGGCTACTGAATAAAATAGATTTTTCTTACTTGAAGAAATAAGGTAAAGCATATTTCTTATACAAGAAACAGGCTTTAATAAAGCATAAATCATATTAAGCAATTGTTTAGATAGTTATTTAATTGGCATTTAAATGCCCAAAAGAGGTATTTAGCAAAACATACAATTATTTGTGTTTAGCGTACATAATAATTGGCATTAATTATTCATTGAGACTACTTCCTTACAATTACCTTATTACCTTCTATAGTAAAATGTACTAGGTTTGTCAATTCAAGTTTTTTTAAAAACTCTGAAATATTTATTTGGCGATCTACTTTAGCGTAAAATTCATAGTTTATGTCATCTTTGAATTCTACTTGAACATTGTAATAGTTTTCAACTTGATGCATAATGGTTTTTAAATCAGTACCATTGAAATAAAATCGACCATTTTTCCAAGCCATTACTTCTTCAATATTTACATTTTTATTAATTCCTATACTTCCATTTGTTACATCTGCTTGTTCTCCTGATTTTAGTTTCACCTGATTATTCCCCATAGAAACGCTTACACTTCCTTCTAATAAAGTCACTTTATTGCTAGTTTCATGTTGGTAAGTACTTACATTAAAATGAGTGCCATATACTCTTACAGTCATGTCATTATGTGTTACATAAAATGGCATCTTCTCATTATGAGCCACTTCAAAATAAGCCTCGCCTGTTATAGATACTTTTCTCTCAGAACCAGTAAATGCTGTTGGATATGTAATGGATGAAGCTGCATTTAACCATATAGCAGTACCATCTGTCAAAACCAATCTCAATGGAGTACTACCTTTTGGTAAACTTATAGTGTTAAATGAAATTTTATTAGCTGCACTGCCTTCATATACAATACCCCCAGCTTCATTTTTCAAGATACTAATATCATTTTGTTTTGCTAAAACTCCTTGAGAAATTGCATCCAATTTTATTTGTTTTCCATCACTAAGTGTTAATACAGCATTTGTTTGTTTTGGAGGCACTATATCAAAATGCTTTGTACTGCTTTTTACACTTGATTTGCTGCCGTCTAAAGTTTTATTATTAGGAAGTAAAAAATAGATATTGGTAATAAATGAAAAAATAATTACGGCTGCTGCTATATATCGAAGCGGTTTATTTGTTTTAATGAATCTTAATAATCCTGGTTTGCTTGTTTTAGTATCTGGCTTTGGAACTAATCCAATCCTTGCTTGTACAATTGATCTTATTCTTGAGAAATTTGCCTTTTCAGAATCATTTATTGCCTGAGTATCATTTGCAGATGCAGTCCAATGTTCTTTCATCCACATGCTTATCATTTCATCATTTTCTGGATTTGATAACCATGACTCTATCTCCTGTTTCTCTTTTTCAGAACAGTTATCATTAAGATACTTATTTAAGTAGTTACTATCCATTTTAATTAAACGCTATGCTTTTTTGAATGTAAGACGGCTAAAATTATATTACCCCCTATTGATGCACTTAATAATTATAAAAAAAATGAGTGAAATGAAATCAAACTGCTTTAAATAATTTTTTAATGAGAAAAGAGCAGAGGTCATTTGATTTTCTACTGTTTTAACTGAAATGTTTAACCGCTTAGCAATTTCCTTGTTACTAAGCCCTTCGTGCTTACTTAAAACAAAAACCTCTTTTCTCTTTTTTGGCAATAAATCAATTGCTTTATTGTAAATCAATTCAAATTCATGTCTTTTCATTAAGTCATCAGAAGATAGAGTAGAAATTTGTTCGTCATTTGGATGATCAAATTGGATATTCTTTTTGTGTTTAGTGTTTTTGCTTCTGAAATAATCAATTACAATTCTATGTGCTACAGTGAAAATAAAGCCATCTACAGAATTTATCGTACTCATTAAAGCTCTTTTTTCCCAAATTTTAATAAAAATAATTTGAGTAAGGTCTTCAGACTCTGTTATATCTTTTAGGAATTTAAAAATAAAATTAAATATCCTTTTATGATATAAATCGAAAAATGACATAAAGGCAAGTTCGTCATTATTACTAATCCGTAAAAGCAAATCTTTTTCTTCAATCATCAATCGTATTTATCTCTTTAGGTAGATATTGAGGCTTTAAAAGCAAAATTTGGGATTGCGAAAATACTTTATATTTCAAAAAACTCTAACTTTAATTCAATCATTTTTCTAAATAATTCCGAATTTGCAATAAAATCTTTTAACAAACTTAAAATGATATTCATTCGAATTTATTTCATATGCAATAGGTTTATAATTAACGTCTCAAAAAAGTATTGAGACTATTTTTTTATCCCAGATTAATTAATAGAATTTGTAGCTAGAGCTTAAAAGGCAAAATAGATTAGTTTTCGGGTTGTTTTTTGAATGAAATAATATAAGTATCACTGAGGGGGTTGGGGGCATCTCTATTGCTTAAGTATACAACGTTTGGGGTTCTTAATTAAATTTCTATTGCATAATCTGGGTTAAACGATTGGCTTTATTTCAGTATGCAAATATTAAATATAGGTACACGATTGGCTTTGGAAATACTCCCATTAGCATTTGGAGTACTCCCATTGGCATTTGGAGTACTCCCATTAGCATTTGGAGTGCTCCCATTAGCATTTGGAGTGCTCCCATTGGGATTTGGAGTACTCCCATTCGCATTTGGAGTGCTCCCATTGGCATTTGGAGTGCTTCCATTAGCATTTGGAGTGCTCCCATTGGCATTTGGAGTGCTCCCATTGGCATTTGGAGTACTCCCATTGGCATTTGGAGTACTCCCATTGGCATTTGGAGTGCTCCCATTCGCATTACATTAATTCGGAACTATTTTACAAACTTTCTAATGGAATTTATGTTGCTAGATTCCAATTTAAGCAAGTAAACTCCTGCTTGATAATTAGAAATATTTACCTCTGTTTCTCTAGAATGTGTCAATTGTTGATAAAGCTTTCTACCTTTTATGTCGTAGATAGCAATACTATATGGATTTACCATTGCTCCATCATTTGTGATTAATTTTATTTTAACAGACTGATAGGTAACAATTGTTTTTACGTCAACCTTGTTTTTTATCCCTCTTTTTATGCTTATAATATTGGAGTAAGTTGCTTTACCATTATTATCTTGAAAAAGCAAACGGTAGTTACAATTTGAGGAAATAGGATAGTCCTCAAAAATATATTTCTTAAATAAATCAACTTCAATAGGAGAATAAATAGTAGTCCAATCAATCAGGTTCGTGCTTTTTTGAAGAACGCATGAGCTTAAATTTGCATTATCACTCACTTTCCAAATGATTTTATTTACATCCCCTACTGGCATTCCACTAAAATAAATAAGTGAAATGGGAAGCGGAAAAGCCAGAGTAGTAAATGACCAAATATCTCCAATACTAGTTGAGCTATCCGCCATTTTTGAATCAATTCGCCAATAATATTTGGTAGCTGCTTTAAGGGTTGGAAGTTTATAAACATTGTGTTCTGCACTATCCGTTTGCATCAAGAAAAGACTATCAGGCGATAAACCAAAATATACAAGATGATAAATGGCGTTATAGGCTGGTTTCCACATCACTTGGTCTCTCGTAATTGCGACATTGGTTTTGTTGTTGGGCAATATTGGGAAGCTTGCTTTTACATCTCTAAACCCAGGTATAAAATAGGTATGTATTCCTCTCTCATAAGCCCCTATATCAGGTAATCCGTCAGTAACATCTGCATTTAAATTTCCAACAGTTTTGCCTTTGTTGATTAAGGTTGTTGAATTACTCAATGGTCTAAAATCATAATCTAGAGTGTCCTCTACGGGCAAGGCTGAATTGTTGTAATTATTGCCAATTTGAGTAACATAAATTAATTTAAGACCACTAAATGCTCCAAAAATCCCCTTACCTATATTGTTATAAATGGAACTATACTTGTTTTGATTATTTGTGCGAGATTGTAAAATAATGGAAGCCTGAGGTGTATTATCCCTTGATGTTCTGAAAATAGTATTGTTTGCAGCAACATTTGCTTGAACCAATGAAGGTGTATCAGGTGATTTTATTTGAATTCCAGTACTGCCAAAATTCCAAATCACATTGTGATCTACTGTGATGCCTGATGTATTATCATCGCCTCTGATGCCAATTCCTTTTCCCCAATCAGAAGGCGTTGTTCCTGCATACCCATCATGCAGCCAATTGTGGTGAAATCGTGTGCCCAAGGTTGCAGAACTATTGGTTTGACAATTGGTGTAAAACATAGAATGGTCTTTATTACCACCAAAACAAGCTAAAAAAGCATTGTAACAATAGTTCTGATATACTTCATTATTTGATTGCCCAACAGAAAGAATGACACCACCACTGTTGTAGAATGTATTATACCGTACAATGGCATTTCCTGCTTTCCCAATATAGGCATCCCAAGTGCGAGATACCTGGAAAAGCGGGGTAACTAAGGATGAATTATAATCGAAATTGTAAGCAATATTGTTTTCAATCAGATTATTAAACCCACTTATTAATAGTGCACTTAAAGCGCCCTCAGTAAAAATGTTCCCATAAACCTTACAATTGCTACCAAAAATAGTAGGGAAAATGGCTTCAGCACCTGTTCCAGTCTGACCTGCTACAACATTGTAAAACTCAGTAAATGAGGAATATTGAATTGTATTGTTAGAGAAAATAAGGTAATCACTCCCGCTATTTAAACTATTAAACTGAAAAGCTGTAGCAAAAAAAGTGATGCCGTTGATAGTCAAATAATCTTTGTTGGATGCGGTTAACCCATAATTTCTTCGTTTAATTTCTATTCCTATATTATTCGGATTGAGACCATTCGGTGGATAGAAATATAGTGTCTTGGTAATAGTATCATTGTACCATTCACCTGGTGCATCTAAAAAAGATAGCTTTCCGAATAAGTAATATCGGTCGTCTGCATTGGAGACAGTGGTACTAATTGATTGTCCCAAATCTTGGGTATAATTAAATGTATCAGAACCTGCAACATGGTTTAACACCTTTCTCGTCCAAACATAATATTGGTGATTTACATTAAGAACAGCCCACGCTCCGTTGGCATTTAAGCTAGATTTCGCTAAAGCCGAGTCTTTAATTTTACCGTAATAAGAACCCGTATCTGTGTCTGCCCATTTATTAGTACTCCACTGATCCCAATCTCCGTTGGCTTTTGTTGGCAAATTTGGCCATCGGGCTTGAATCATTGGTTTTCCATTAAAAAACATTTGCTCAAAGGTTGCATCTGTATAAGTTGCATGATAAATAGCGGGGTTTGAAGTATTAGGAGTCCAAACCAAATTGTTATACACATCATTACCTGAAATGATTACTTGTTCATGGTTGTAGGCAGTTAAAGTAATCCTTGCCGATATCGAACCCCCATATAAAAAATTTGCTGTTTCCCTATAGGTTCCGGCTCTTACATAAATGGTATCACCAGCAACTTTAGCCTTTGTAAGTGCATAAGCAATAGTTTGAAAAGGGGCGTTTATTGTACCAGTATTACTATTCTTTCCAGTTGGTGCAACAAAATAGGTGGAAGCTTTCAGTTGAGTAAGGACGAAGAATAAATAAATACACAATGTCATTAAACGCTTTACATTTCTTATACTAACAAGCATCATTACTTAAAATTTGGTCAAAAATAACTATTGAATCAAGATTTTCTCTTTCCATAATTGAAGACCACATTTTACTTCTATCCAATACCATCCTTTTGCAAACTTTCTTACATCTATTTCATTCAGTTCGTTACTCATTTTTTGGACAAACATTTTTTGCCCCAATGAATTGTACATGTTTAGCTGAGTGCTACTAGCTGTATTGTTAATGAAAGTGGTAGGTACTTTAATCCAAACTTTTTCTTTGGTTGGATTAGGGAATATCTCTATCGATACATTATGTTTTCTATTTACCAAACAAATTCTAGAAGAAACAAATTTGCCTTCGCCATTAATCTGTCTTAGTCGATAATAGGAAATATCTAGTGGTAAACTATCCTCTATAGTATAGTCAATTTTGTTTTGCTGAACGGGTACATTTCCAATTGTTTGCCATGCGTATTTATCAGCACTTCTTTCTATGATGAAAGAACGAACATTAATATTAGGAGTGATTTTCCAACTTAGCAAATTGCTGGCACCTTTCATTTCTGCATTGAAATAATTGATATTAATTGGAAGTAGCACTGGATTTCTAACCAAAATCAACATAAACCGATTGTTTCCTCTACTTATTGAATCTCCAGTGATATTGAAGTTGTAAATAGGAGATGTTGTAATAAATTGTCTATAGTTCAGGTATTGATCTACTAATACCAAACTACTTAAGCTATCTAATGTTTCCATCTCGCTAAATTTCAAAGAATAACCACCCACTGAGTTATTGCCTAAGCCCAAATGAATGGTATCGTTAGATTTTGTGTCAGAAAAAGAACCAATGGCCACTCTGTTATTTCCTTTAATAATTGCCAAAGCTTCACTTCCAGCATTCAACGATTCTGCATCGAAGGAAGGTTGATAGTTATTAGCACCATTATTATTAAATCTTGCAACCACCTCATCTAAAGATATTTGATTTGATGAAAGCAATTTAATTCTTATTAGTTGACGATTCAGGTTGCCAAAAAACTGGGTATTCGGCAGATCGATATTGGTTTTATGGTTTTCCTTGAAAACAATATTCCCGTTGGCATTGGCCCTTACGTAAAACGCTTGGCCGCTTGCGATGATGTCGGCGGAATTATTGTCATAGCCCCTTGCCGCATTGGCGATGATGCCCAATGAATAGGTGGAATAATTCCCGTTGCCAAAAGGGCTATATGCCCACATGGCGTTATCAATCATTGGATTGCCCGCCTGCAAAGCGGTGAAACTGATCTGGCCGGGATAGGGATTGGCAATCAAACTGTATTTATGAACACCTGTATCGTTCAGGGCAACCGAAAAGTCGCCAGTTGTCAAAGCTCCTGTTGCCGAAAGGGTGACCGCCTCAGGAGCCATTGGAGCGTTCGAGTTCAACTGGTTGTTGCAATTGGTGTTGACACTGTTCCTATCGCCCCGGATGTTCAGGCGGTATCCTTTTCCGGGAATCAAATTGGTATTGTTGGTATTCGAAATACCTACCCAACGTGTCCCGCTTACTTGGGTTGCAGCATATAGAAACATCGAAGGCTTGTTGCTGACCGTAACATCAAATCCATTGCTGTTGTATTTGTCAGTTGTGCCTCCTAAGCCATTGGTACTACCACAAACCACTCCTCCATTGCCGCTACCTGTAATAAATACCTGCTGTTGCCAACTGTTTTTGATACTACTACCACTAACAGGACAACCGATGAAACTATACTTACGGGCGGTTTTGGCAGTGATGTAGCGTTGGACGGTCACATTGCCTGTAATAGTACCAAGCACTTTATCCACCCTTGCTGTTCCGTTGCTATCGGATAGCAAGGTAAGATTGCCTCCCGTGTTCAAAGTTCCTGATAAAGGGAATAGGGTTCCTTTCAGTGAGAGGCTATTGCCCAAGACAACTGTTCCCGAAGTATTGATGGTAAGATTTTTCAAGACGTTCGTCGTGTCTTTGGTGGCGGCACTAAAATAAACTGTGCCGTTGCTGCTGCCCGTACAAATCAAGTTGGAAGTTGGCGAACTGGATATCAATCCTGTACCAGAAATGGTGCCGTTGATTGTCAAAGTATTGTTTGCTAAGGAAAGGGTTGCACCGTTGGCGAGGTTAAAAGCTCCCACGGAAGTATTGGAAGTCAATAAGGGTTTGTTGGAAGTATTGGGAATGATTACGTCGGCACCTATGGAAGGTACTTGACCAGTACACCAATTGTTTGGCACATTCCAAGCCGAATTGGTCGCACCCGTCCAAGTGTTTGAAGTGGCCATGTTTACAGTTACGAAAAAGGCATTGTTGCTCCTAACGCTAACACAAGGGCTTGCCGTTCCCTCGGCACGAACATAATAGGTGGTGGTTACGGTCGGGGTTACGGTCAAACTTGCGTTGGCATTAAATGAACTACCCACCAAGTTGGTAAATGCGGCATCGGAATACCATTTCCAAGTGGCACTCGTTCCCAAAGTGCCGCCTGATTGCGTTAGCGTGGTGCTGCTTCCTACACAGAGATTGTTGGCAGAAGCGGTGATAGTCGTAGCTGCTACTGATGCTGTATTGACATTGACAGTAACCGCTTTGGTATTATCGCCCACATTGGAGGTGCAAGGATTTGAAGTGCTTTCCGCCCTTACATAATACGTGGTTGTAGCAGAAGGTGTGATGGTTAAGCTGGCATTGGCCGAGCTTGAAGTACCGACCAAGTTGGTGTATGCAGGATTGGAATACCATTTCCAAACAGCGTTGGATCCTAACGAACCACCGCCTTGGGTCAAAGTAGTCGTGGAAACACTGCCTGCGCAAAAGCTGGTGGTCGTTGCGCTCAACGAAACAGCAGCTATAGAAGGTGTCACACTACTAACCGTTACGCTTTTGCTGTTATCGCCCACATTGGCACAACCTTCTGCCCTTACATAATAGGTCGTAGTATTGGTTGGAGAAACTGTCAAACTAGCATCTGCTTGCGCGGATGTGCCGACCAACGTGGCATAAGTAGCATCGGAATACCATTTCCAGAAGGCATTGGTGCCGAGCGTTCCACCCGTCTGTGTGAGCGTTATGCTTGAACCAACACAGGTTGAAGTGGCACTGGCAGCAACCGATGTAGCGGCAGTGGAATTGGTACTGATGGTTACAGTAACGAAATAAGAATTATTGCTTTTTACACTCACGCAAGGGCTTGAAGTGCCTTCTGCCCTAAGATAATAGGATGCTGTGGTGGTGGGGGTAATCGTCAAGCTGGCATTTGGACTTGTGGATGTTCCAACCAAGGTGGTAAACGTGGCATTGGAATACCATTTCCACGTTGCACCCGTACCGAGTGTGCCGCCTGATTGGGTTAGGGTCGTGGGCGTATTACTTCCTGAACATATATTGGTCACCGTCGCACTAATGGTCGTTCCTGCAATGGATTGTGTGATGACAGTCACTGTCACGCTTTTTGAATTGTCGCTCACTAGACCGCAAACCGACCCTGACTCTGATCTAACATAATAGGTCGTAGTTACAGTAGGCGATACAGATAAACTAGCATTTGAAGAAGAGGAACTTCCTATCAAGGTAGTGAATGCAGCATCTGAATACCATTTCCACGCTGCACCCGAGCCAAGACTGCCACCTGATTGAGTAATTGTCGTACTGCTTCCTAAACATATCGGGGAAGTCGAAGCAGCTAAGGAAGTGGCAGCCGTGGAATTGGACAAGACCGAAATGCTTGCCGTACCTGTGAGTGAAGCTGCCGTACATCCGTTGACATCGGTAACGGAAATCGGGGTGTAATTGGTATTTATAGTTGGTGATACTGCAATCAAGGCGTTGTTGGCATAGTTGTTCAATGTCGTATTAGACGTTCCATCGGAATACACAATTGTATAAGGAGCATTGCCTCCGGTTATCGACAAGGAAATATTGCCACTCGAACCAGAACAAATCGTTGCAGTTCCGCTCAATGTTGCACTAATGGTAGGACAAGCAACAGTTATCGAACCATTTACTGCTGAAAAAGTATAATTGGTAGCAGACAATCCAGCTATTGAAGGTGTAATGGTTACCCCAGCAGTATTTGGTGTTGTTGTCGAAGTATAATTGGTCGAATAGGTGACCGTACCCGTGGTAACAGTTACAGTTTCGCCATTTACAAAACCAGAAGCCGTATAACTACCATTGCCGAGTACAGTAGAAGCATTGGTTCCGAATGTTACAGTTTGATTATTGGCGGTTATGGATAAAGTTGCTTTGGTTATCGTGAATGAATACGCACCGGAAACAGCTCCATTATAATTCGTCCCTGCCGTAGCCGTTGCTACCACTTGATAGTTTCCTGCATTGGTTGGTGGGGTATTAGAAGAATAAGCCGTGCCAGAAGTATTGGAGTACAATAAAGAAACAGTTCCATCGCCTGTATAGCTAATGGTAGCTGGACCTTGGGCAGCACCTGTGTAAGTGAAAGTATTGGTACCCGATACCGATAAGATTGAATTTGCCTTGTTGATAGTAAAAGTGTAGGCATTGGAGCTAACAGCAAGATAGTTGGTGCCAGCACTTGCCGTTGCCACTACCTGATAGCTGCCCGCATTGGTCGGGGCGATATTGGATGAATAAGCAGTGCCAGATGTATTGTTATAAAGCAAAGTAGTGCCTCCATCGCCTGAATAGGTAATCGTGGATGGTCCTTGTGAAGTACCATTATAAGTGAAAGATTGAACGCCCGAAACGCTAATGGTCGCCGTGGCTTTTCCTATTGTAAATGTGTAAGTTACCGAAGTGGCAGCATTATAATTCGTAGTTGATACTGCACTTGCCACTACTTGATAGCTGCCTGCATTGGTAGGAGGTATGCTGGATGAATAAGCTGTTCCTGATGTATTGGTATAAAGCAAAGAAGAAGCCCCATCGCCACTGTAGCTAATGCTCGCTGGGCCTTGTGCTGTGCCGATATAAGTAAAGACTTGTGTACCCGATACGCTAATCGTTGGTGTTGCTTTATTGATAGTAAAGCTATAGGCACTGGATGTTGAGGCATTGTAGTTTGCTCCAGCCGTTGCGCTTGCTACTACTTGATAGCTACCTGCATTGATCGGTGGGGTACTGGACGAATAGGCTGAACCTGATGTATTGGTATATAGCAATGTGGTTGTCCCATCGCCATTGTAGTTAATGGTTGCTGGTCCTTGTGAATTGCCATTGTACGTGAAAGTCTGTGTCCCCGAAACACTCAATATTGGTGTTGCCTTGTTTACGGTTATGCTCCCTGTGGTGGTTACATTGCCACATCCTCCTGTTAAGGTAACCGTATAATTAAAGGTGCCTGCTTGGCTTGGTGTGCCACTGATCGTAACCACATTGCTCGACCAAACCCCGTTTACCCCATTGGGCAAACCACTAAAAGTGGCTCCCGTTGCTCGGACGGTGCTGTAAGTTATGTTGGTGATAGCGGTATTCAGCGAGACCGTCTGGGATGTAGTGGCAGCAGTAGAAGTTCTTGTAATCGTATTGTTTGCCTGCACATTGATAGTTCCAGTTGTCGTTACCGTTCCACAACCTCCGGTCAACGTAACCGTGTATGTCCGATTATTGGAAACCGTTGGCGAGCCTGTAATAGTCACCGTATTGCCAGACCAAGAACCCGTAAGCCCAGCTTGTAAACTTGTTACCGATGCCCCTGTTGCTCCAGTCGTGCTGTAGGTAATATTGGTGATTGGGGTATTGATGCAGGTCGTTTGCGCATCCGTACCTGTGACCGATGACAGTGTTACTGTATTGGTCGCATTTACGGTAATTGTTCCTGATGCTGTAATAGTTCCACATCCGCCTGTCAAGGTAACCGTGTATGAAAAGCTGCCTGACACGGTAGGAGTACCACTTATGGTTATCACATTGCTCGACCAAGCCCCAGTAACACCAGTGGGCAATCCACTGAAATTGGCTCCTGTTGCCCCGACGGTACTGTAAGTGATGTTGGTAATTGCTGTGTTGATGCAGAGTGTTTGTGCAGTAGTAGCGGCTGCTGATGTTCTTGTAATGGTATTGTTTGCAGTTACCGTAATTGTTCCATTGGATGTGAATGTGCCGCAATTGGTAGTTACTGTAATAGTATAACTAAAACTTCCAGCCACTGAAGGTGTGCCGCTAATGGTAACCGTATTTCCAGATAATGAACCTGCTACCCCTGTTGGCAAACCGCTGAAACTGGCACCTGTTGCAGTTCCTACATTGTAGGTGATATTGGTAATGGCAGTATTGATACAAACAGTTTGCGCATTCGAACCGATAGCCGATGAAAGTACTATGGCATTTTTGGTGGTAAAAGACCAAACCGTGCCCGTAACCACTGAATTATCGCTCATTACCGCATCTACTCGCCAATAGTAAGTTGTATTATTATTCAATGTAGGCAATGCAAATACGTTCTGCTCGGCTGGAGTGGTTGTCTGGAACGCCAAACTACCAGCCGATGTACCAAAATAAATATTGTTGGAAACGGATTTATAGGCAGGCTTCCACATCAATTGATCTCTCGTAATCGAAACGCAGGTACTGCCATCGGGAATAATCGGGAAACTTGTTTTTACATCCCGAAAACCCGGAATCCAATAAGTGGTCAATCCTCTTTCATAGGCCCCGATATCGGGCAAGCCATCTGTAACATCCGAAGTAATGCCTGATATTGACGTCCCCTTGTTAACCATGACCGAACCAGCTTGGGGCCTGAAATCGAAGGAAGCCGTGTCTTCCAGCAACACTTTCGATGAGGTATCATAATTGTTTCCTTTTGCGGTGAGATATTGTATGGCAGTACCATACCATCCCCCATAAGTGCCTAAGCCCGCATTGTTATACACCGAACTAAACTTATTGGAGTTCAACCCTGTGGTTTCTATAATAATAGAACTCTTTACCGTATTATTTCGAGAATTATTGAAAGAGGTATTGTTCAATACAAAGTTTGCCTGATTAGAAGTTTGAGGTACCGGTGATTTCATGTTGATGCCTACGCTTCCGAGATTCCATGTAACCAAATGATCCATCGTAACCCCAGTTGTGGTATCGTCGCCCCTGATGCCAGTGCCGCCGCCCCAATCGGTTTTGGTCGTGCCACAATAGCCATCGTGAATCCAATTGTGGTGAAACCTTGTGCCCATGGATGAAGAATTGTTATTCGCACAGTTGGTATAAACCATTGAATGGTCTTTGTTGCCGCCAGAACAGGACATGAATCCATTGTAAAAATGGTTGTTGCTGATATCGTTGTAACTCTGGCCTACAGATAAAAGCACCCCTCCCCCATTGTAAAAGTCATTATACTGAACTTTAGCCCTGCCTGCATAGCCAATATAGGAATTCCAAGTCCTTGAAACTTGAAAGAGGGGCGTAACTAAGGAGGATGTATAATTAAAATCGTGGACGATATTGTTCTCTATCAAGTTGTCGTAACCACTCACCAACAATGCAGATAGGCTTCCGTCGGCAAATGTGTTGCCTGTTATTTTACAGTTGTTCCCATTGATGACGGGATAATTATCTTCAAAGCTGTCGCCATACTGCCCAGTATTGACGCTGAAAAACTCCGTAGAAGAAGAATATCGGACAGTATTGTTTTTAAACACCAAGTTATTGCACCCCGATGTCATGGAATTGAACTTAAAAGCCGTGGCCCAAAAAGTTAGGTTTTGAATGGTCAAGTTGGTATCGCTAGTTGCTGAAAGGCTATAATTCCTATTCTTAATCTCGATGCCCAGCGTATTTGGGTTGAGCCCATTGGGCGGATACAAATAAATCAATTTGGCAATCGTATCATAAAACCATTCCCCAGGCGCATCCAACAAATCCAACTTACCAAACAGGTAATATCGATCATCGGTATATGGCAATGTGGGACTAATCGTACCGCCCAAATCTTGCGCATAAGTAAAACTAGGCGACCCTTTGGTGTGGCTCAAAACGGGTCTTGTCCAAGTGTAATATTGATGGCTAACGTTTAGCACTGCCCATGCGCCCACAGCACTGAATCCAGAGGTGGACAAAGCGGAATCTACCATTGTTCCATAGACTGCCCCTTTGCTTGCATCAGCCCAAAAGGTAGTATCCCAATAGTTCCAATCACCATTGGCATCCTTTGGCAGGTTGGGCCAACGGGCTTGAATCATGGGTTTGTTGTTGAAAAACAATTGTTCAAATGCTGCACCCGTGTAAGGAGCGGAATAAATCGCACTGTTTCCCGCCGTTGGTGTCCAAGTGAGGTTGTTATATACATCCGTTCCAGAAAGGATTACCGCCTCATTGTTGTAAGCTTGTAAAGTGATATTGTGGGTATTGATATTTACAGATTCACGGTAAGTGCCAGCCCTTAGATTGATCGTATTACCAGCAACAGCCGTATTAAATGCTTCTTGAATGGTCAAAAAAGGAAAATCGATAGACCCTACATTGTTGTCATTTCCCGTAGGTGAAACAAAATAGGTTGATAACGTATAAACCAACTGAACGGACGTGCTATTGTATTGAAGCGACCACCCAGAAGTTAACCCTGTTACGCTTGCCAAAGTGCCAGTGATTGTACCTCCACTTGCACTGATGATGGTTATGGGCGTATAATTGGTGGTAGGGGTAAAAAGTCCAGATATTTTCAAGTTAAGCCCACTCAGCGAAAACGTTCCGCTTGTGTTTTTCATCTGATCGTAGTCGGTACCAGCGGCAGTGCTTCCAGCCACTTGCAATTGCAAAGTGCCAAGCATGGTTGCTGTGCCAGAGGTTGAAACATCAATAATGCCATACCCATTCGTTCCGCCAGGGTTCAAAACACTGTTTGCAGTAGTAACCAAACTGTTCAATTTCGTTAAAATACCACTATTCCCTGCATTCGTGTTGATGGTTCCGTTATTGCTTATGTATACATAGGATGCTGCGCTATTGACCGAAGGTATGCTGCCCGTATTCACAAAATTGATGATACCGCTATTCGCTATCGTCATTTTGTCCAACTCATAGTTCGTTGTCAAAACGCCCGTTGCGGTATTGGTCAAACTCGTAGTGCTCAATGTGCCGCCAAAAAAAGTATTGGCTCCTGTAGCTGTAAAAGTTCCACTATTGGTAATTGCTACATTGGGGGTATTTGTACCGCCAATAAAAACCGCATAGCCCGTGCTGGTGTTTGAGCCAAAGCGATTGTTGTTTAGGCTCATCGTGCCGCTATTGGTGATGCTAAAATTGGTAGCGGTCACATTGCCTGCTACATGCAAAGCCCCAGCAAAATTGGTCGGGCTTGTGATATCAACAGTGATGGAACCTTGGTTATTGAAGGTGTTGGTACCTGTGGAAGAGCTATTGAGCCGAACACCGGAAGTATAAGTGCCAGAAACATTGATTGTTCCTTGGTTTAGAAAATTAGCGTTGCCTGTTGAAGGAGCTATTTGCACGCCATTGGTGGTATTGCTGCTTGCGCCTACACAAGTAAGCGTTGTTCCTGTATTAATGGTCATCGTACTTCCGCCACCAGCTTGATTGATTAACCCATTTGAAACAGGACTGGAAACAGTTCCCAATGTAAACCCAGCGCCGCCCACCACGGCATTGACATTGCCCGATGTGGTCACGATGGCATAAGCACCAGCTTTTAAAGTCAAATTAGTAGTGCCATTGAACAATAGGTTGGGTGGGTTAGATGTGGTTATGGTATTGTTGAACAGCACTGCACCGCTCGATGTATTGCCTGCCGAAGTATTGATGTTCAATGTGCCAGTACCGTCATATTTGGTGGCAATGGTTTTGTCGGGGGCATCGTTGAAAATAATCCCAAAACCTGCGCCCGTGGCAGTGGTGCTTATGGATAAAGTGCCATTGTTTATGATGATACCGCCTGCAATGGATACGGCTGGAGTGGTGGTAGTACCCGTGCCATTCACGGCTAAAGTAGTATTGTTATTAATGGTCAAATTACCCTGAACCGTTGAACTGGTATTATTGACAGAAATCCTAGCAATGGTATAACTACCCGATGAAATAGTGGGCGCACCCGAAGCAATCACCACGATGTCCGTTGCTGTCAATCCTGGGTAAGTGTTAGTAGTAGTTGTGCCCGATTTGGTCCAATTGCTACCGTTTGTCCAGTTGTTGTCAACGGGGGAAGTTTTCCAGGTGTAGGTGGTTTGAGCATGGATACCGCTTGTACAAAAAACTAAGAAAAAACAAGCTAAAATTGGTTTTAATCTAAATTTAAGCGTATTGAAAAATAAAGTTCTTTTAAAAAAAATCAATATTACCAACAAATACATTTCAGCCTTAAGTATAACTGTCATTTTAATCAAAGCATTCATTTCAATCGTTAAGTAATTAAATGACGCTGTATTCTCAATTCACCCCTACGAATTATTTATGAAATTAAACTTATATTGAAATTATCTTAAATGGCATTTATCCATATTGTATTTGTTCACAAACTGAAGTTGTTAAAACTTTTAATCTCCTAATAAACGTAGCAATAAAAGCCAACCATTGTAAAGCTAACCATGTTTCTGTCTTCTTTTCATATCTAAAAAGTAGTGCTTTGAAGGCATCCATCAAAGCGTTTTTAAAAGAATCGTCAACACTACATTTATGGTAATAATAATAATAATAAGTTTGCCAACTTACTATTTCTTTTCCGAAATATTCTTTGATGCTCAACTCTCGCCATTGACAACCAATTTTCATGCGCTTGAATATCAGTTGTTACACCTTTACTAAATATATCCATGATTTAAAACCTCTTTTACCAACACTTAATTGTGGTAAAATCAACAGATTGATTTTACTTTCGCTTAGGATTATCACTTTTTCAGCATTTTTAGTTGAAATCTTTAACTGTTGGGAATTCTATTTTTGTATCTAATTAATAAGTTTAAACATCTTCATTTTTAAATTGCTGTTCATAACAATGTTTTATAAATTTATTGTTCGATTCTTGGCGAGGCCACATAATTTTTCCAATCCCCATAACTATACAATAAAGCATTTCGCAATTTGTAACTCTGAAAAAGTAATCTATGTTTAAAAAAAATGCTTTACTGGCATTTGCGTTTATTACAGTATTTAATATCAAAAGCATCTCACAAAATGATGCCTATCCAGAAGGATTCACTTTGTCAGATACTTTACAAGGGAGTATAAACAAAAATAGAGATTGGTGGGATGTACAGAGATATGATATTACTGTAAAGCCCTCTTTTATTGAAAAATCAATTGAAGCTAAATGCATTATTAGCTTCACTACGTTAAGACAAGAAACCTCAATGCAAATAGATTTAAAACAACCATTAATAATAGATAGTATTCGTTTATTTCCTAAAAACCTGAAAATATCCACTTATACAAGAAATGGCAATATTTATTTGATTGATTTACCATTACTAAAATTAAAAAGCCATTCACAATTGCATATTTATTATCACGGCATTCCTAAAGAAGCAATTAATCCCCCTTGGGATGGAGGATGGATTTGGAAAAAAGATGACTTAGGAAATCCTTGGATGGGCGTTGCTTGCCAAGATGATGGCGCAAGTATTTGGTATCCATGTAAAGACCATCAGAGCGATGAACCCGACAAAGGAGCATCACTAACAATGATTATTCCTGATACATTAAAAGGAATTTCAAATGGAAAGCTCGTTTCAGAATCTAAACAAAATGGTTTGATAACAATGAAGTGGAATATCCAAAATCCAATTAATTCCTATGACCTTGTACCATATATTGGCAAATACGTAAACTTTAAAGACACACTACACGGAGAAGCAGGAACGCTTCCATTAGATTATTGGGTATTAATTCAAAATGTAGAAAAGGCTAAAAAACAGTTTAAACAAGTAAAACCAATGCTTCATTGTTTTGAACATTGGTTTGGAAAATATCCATTCTATGAAGACAGTTATAAGCTAGTGGAAGCATCTTATGTTGGAATGGAAAACCAAAGTGGAATTGCTTACGGAAATGGATATGCGAATGGATACACACGAAAGGATTTAAGTGGAACAAGTTGGGGACTGAAATGGGATTTCATTATTATCCATGAAAGTGGTCATGAATGGTTTGGGAATAATATCACAACAGCTGACATGGCAGATATGTGGGTTCATGAAGGGTTTACCAATTACTCAGAAGTACTTTATACTGAATGGCTTTTTGGCAAGGAAGCAGGCATAGATTATTGTAATGGTATCAGAAAAAATATTAAAAATGATAAACCAATAATTGCACCTTACGGTGTTCATAAACAAGGAAGTGGCGATATGTATTATAAAGCTGCAAACATGATTCATATCATTAGAATCAATCTGCATAATGATAGCCTTTTTAGAGACTTATTAAGGGGCATGAATAAAAATTTTTATCATAAAATAGTCACTTCAAAACAGATAGAGGAACATATTATTCTAAAAACAAAATTAGATTTGAGAAGTACTTTTCAACAATATCTAACAACGACTCAAATTCCAAGACTAGTTTGTAAAAAAAATAATCTAGAGAAAACTATCACCGTTAATTGGGAAAACTGTATTGAAGAATTCAACATGCCAATAACTATTATTACTACTGGGAAAAAACTCACAATAACACCTCTACCTCAGCAATTTCAGCTAAATGAGGATGAGTATAATTGGTTGAATAAGTTCAACTTGGAAAGAAACTATTATGTACATTCTAGTATTTCGAATAATGAATAGACAATAATCTCTTTTAATAGTTAATGTCCTAAATCCAAAATAAATTAGTCAATAGAAATTTCAATCATTATTTATTTTATTTCAACCTATTGATAAATAATTTTTTCACTTTGGATGAACATTCCTAGCTGTCGGATGAACGTTCCGACTTGTCGGGTGGTCATTCCGACTTGTCGGGTAGTCATTCCGACCGATTTTTTGATTATCCATAGGCTATTCATATCCACCTGATAAAAATTTTTGTTTGTTTAAAAAGTTAGCTTGATTATAAAAAAAAACAGTTTGGTTATTGGGAGTTTTGGTTTTATTACCCCAAAAAAATTTGTATTGATACTTATGATATAATTTGATAAAAGAACTCCTGAAATAATCATTAATTAAAAAGGAAAAGCATAAAAAAGCACATTTACAACAATTTTCAACTTCAGAACACTTAGCTTTTGAAAATAAAGTTTGAATAGAGTTCAAAAAATCATTAGCAATAAACTCATTACCCCTACATTTGCAGCCCCAAATCTGTTTTGGCAGATTCTTTTTGATTGAGTTATCAAAATGTCCAATGGGATAAATCCATTTTATAATTAAAATTCTGTAAATGAACAGTTACGAGTTAATGGTGATTTTCACACCAATTCTTTCTGAAGAAGAATTTAAAACATCTCAGAAAAAGTATGCCGACCTAGTTGCAGAAACAGGTGGCGAAATTGTACACAGTAATCCATGGGGATTAAAATCATTGGCTTATCCAATTGATAAAAAAACCACTGGAATTTATTGGGTTGTTGAATTTAAAGCAACAAGTGATTTTAACGAAAAATTAAAAATCCAATTGCTACGTGACGAACAAGTTATGCGTCATATCATTACTAAACTCGATAAAAACGCCGTCGAGTACAATTATGTAAAAAGAAATGGCGGATTTAAAAACCTTGATAAAGCAACAGTATAATCATGGCAAAGAATGATATTAAGTATCTAACCGCAGTAAAACAAGAAAAACCTAAAAAGAAATTTTGCCGTTTCAAAAAATATGGCATTAAATACGTTGATTACAAAGACGTGGATTTTCTTAAGAAATTCTTAAATGAACAAGGTAAAATGTTGCCTCGCCGTCTTAGTGGCAACTCATTAAAGTATCAACGCAAAGTTGCTGATGCAATTAAGAAATCAAGACAAATGGCATTATTGCCTTTCGTAACAGATTTATTCAAATAATTTTTTTAGTCACCTTCCCTAATCTCTGTTCAGTCAGAGAGACAGTTATAAAAATATGAAACTGGGCTCTTGGGAACTAATACATTCATTATGCAAGTTATATTAATTCAAGATGTTGACAATTTAGGAGGAAAAAACGAGTTAGTTACAGTTAAAAATGGCTACGCTCGTAATTTTTTAATTCCTCAAAAATTTGCCATAGAAGCAAATCCTACTAATTTAAAAAAATTAGAAGAAAGTTTAAAGGTTCAAACGAAGAAAGAAGCTGCAATGCTTGCTGAAATTAAACAAGTAATAGCAACAATAACTGCATCTCCTATTAAAATTGGTGCAAAAGTTGGTACTTCTGGAAAAATATTTGGCAGTGTTACTGCTCTCCAAATTACTCGTGCAATTAGAGACCAAAAAGGATATGATATTGACAGAAAGCGTATCACTATTCAGGACGAAATTAAAGAGGTTGGCGAATACAAAGCAACCATTGATTTTGGTAATGGTACACAAACAGAAATTGTATTCGAAGTTATTGCTGAATAATTTTTATTAAATATTCTTTAAAAGCTACACCCATAAAGTGTAGCTTTTTTTATTTTAGTAATGCTGAAAAATGCATGATAACAATCAGAAATAGCATTGTTTTTGCCGATTTTTTTAAAAAATCAAAAAAAAAAGCCAATATCAAAGGCAATCCCCTACTTTCGTACTCACAATGGTCAGTTTACAATCATCTCGAACGTTATTAAGCGTAAATGATTCAGGGTTTTTGATTACTGTTTACCCCATTGATTATTTATTTTTAATAGTTAAAACATGAACATTTACGTTGGTAATTTAAACTGGGTGATGACCAGTGAGGAATTGAATGATCTTTTCACACCTTATGGCGAGGTTACAAGTGCCAAAATCGTTACAGACAAATTCAATAACAATCGTAGCAAAGGTTTCGGTTTCGTTGAAATGCCAGATGATGAAGCTGCAAAAACAGCTATCAGTGCATTAAACGATATGGAATTAGAAGGACGTAAAATGGTTGTAAATGAATCAACTCCTCGCCCTGAAGGTTCAAGAAGAGAAGGAAGCGGCGGCGGAGGTGGTTACAAAAAACGCTCTGGCGGTGGCGCCGGTGGTTATGGCGGAGGCGGCGGAAACCGTGGCGGTGGAAGCGGCGGCTATGGCGGCGGCGGCGGTCGTGACCGTGGAAACAGTGGCGGCGGAGGTTATAGTAGATATTAATTTTAATGTATTCTATAAATCAATAAAAAGTTCTGCACAAAAAATTTTGTGCAGAACTTTTTGTTTAAACACCATTCTAAAGAATTTAATAATATAAATCTAAAATTAATTGAAGAGACTTGATTAATTGATTTTGGAATATTTTAAAGAATATGGCATTATTAAAAATTGGTACAATACAAATGAGTTGTACCGAAAATAAGAAAACCAACATAGAGAAATCAATTGAACAAATTAAAGTAGCTGCATCAAATGGCGCTCAGATTATTTGTTTACAAGAATTATTTACATCGTTGTATTTCTGTGATGAAGAAAATCACGACAATTTTCTATTAGGTGAATCTATACCAGGACCAAGTACCGATAAATTATCAAAAGTTGCGTCAGAATTAGGAGTTGTAATTATTGCTTCTCTATTTGAAAAAAGAGCTCATGGTTTATACCATAATACTACTGCAATTCTTGATGCAGATGGTACCTATCTTGGAAAATATAGAAAAATGCATATCCCAGACGACCCTGGTTATTATGAGAAATTCTATTTTACGCCAGGAGATTTAGGATATAAAGTATTTCAAACAAAATTTGCAAAAATTGGTGTGCTCATTTGTTGGGATCAATGGTATCCAGAAGCTGCTAGAATTACTTCATTAATGGGAGCTGAAATATTATTTTATCCAACTGCAATTGGCTGGGCTGATCATCAAGATGAATCTACAAACTCAGAACAATACAATGCTTGGCAAACCATTCAAAGATCTCATTCTGTTGCCAATGGAGTTCCCGTTGTTTCTGTAAATAGAGTGGGTGTTGAAGGCAATATGCAATTTTGGGGTGGTTCATTTATTTCCAATGCATTTGGCTCGTTACTATATAAAGCTTCCCATGATAAGGAAGAAACAGTTGTAACTGAAATTGATACGGAAAGCACGGAAAGATATAGAACCCATTGGCCCTTTTTGAGAGATAGAAGAATAGATAGCTATTCTCCTATTACTAAGAGGTATATTGACGATGAGAATTAGAATTTAGAACTTAGTTATTGCTTCGCTATAAAAAATGAAAGTTACTCCAAAAGAATTAGGATATTTTTTCCCTGCTGAATGGCAGAACCATACTGCAACATGGCTAAGTTGGCCACATAAAGAAGCAAGTTGGCCAGGTAAATTAGATACGATTTATAAACCATACGCCCAATTTATTAAAAAGGTAAGTGAAGGCGAATTGGTTTGTATTAATGTTGCTAATGCAGCAATGGAAGCATTTGCAGCAAATATCTTATTAACCGAAAAAGTTAATCTCAATAAAATTAAATTCTTTCACCATCCTACTAATGATGCTTGGTGTAGGGATCATGGCCCAGCATTCTTAATAAATCCTTCAGCCGAAACAAAAAAAGTTATTGTTGATTGGGGATATAATGCTTGGGGAGATAAATACCCTCCTTACGATTTAGACGATGTAATTCCTTCTTTAATTGGCAATTATTATGGAATTCCTGTTTACAATCCAAATATTGTAATGGAAGGTGGTTCGGTTGACTTTAATGGAAATGGTACAATTCTCACAACAACAGCTTGCTTATTAAACAAAAATAGAAACCCGCATCTATCCAAAACTGAAATTGAATCCTATCTATTTAGTTATTATGGCGCCGAACAAGTTTTATGGTTGGGGGATGGAATAGTAGGTGATGATACTGATGGGCATATAGACGATATTACAAGATTTGTAAATGAAGACACCGTAGTAACCGTAGTTGAAGAAAATAAAAATGATGAAAACTATCATCTTTTAAAAGAAAATGTTCAAGCACTACATGAGATGAGGCTTTTAAATGGCAAACAATTAAATATTGTTGAGTTGCCTATGCCTTCTCCAGTTATTTATGAAGACCAACGTTTACCAGCTTCTTATGCAAATTTTTATATAGCTAATAGTGCTGTAATTGTTCCAACTTATAGAGACAAAAACGATGACAAAGCTTTAACCATACTTTCTGAATGTTTTAAAACAAAGGAAGTTATTGGAATTGATAGTACGGATGTAATTTGGGGTTTGGGAAGTTGGCATTGTTTAAGCCAACAAGAGCCCTCTGTATATTAAAAAAAGAGCTATGAGTTTTCCAAGTAATAAATTAAGCTCTCCAATTGCGGGATGTATGCGTTGGGGAGTTTGGGGTGCACAACTTGACACTTGGCAATACAGAGCTATGATAGAACTCTGCTTAGAAAGCGGCATTACTAGTTTTGATCATGCAGATATTTATGGCAATTATACTACTGAAGCAGAATTTGGTGCAGCTCTAAAAGAAACACCAGCTCTTAGAAAAGAAATTCAAATTATTACCAAATGTGGCATTCAACTTCCATGTGCAAATAGACCATTATATAAAATTAAAGCATACAATACTTCCTATGATCATATCATGTTTTCTGTTCACCAATCTTTAGAAAACTTCAATACTGATTACATAGATGTATTGTTAATCCACAGACCCGATATTCTTTTAAACCCATATGAAATTGCTAGGGCAATTGATGAATTAAAACAAGCTGGTAAAATCTTGCAATTTGGTGTTTCTAATTTCATGCCCCCTCAAACGAATGCACTGAAAAAATATACCACAATTGAATACAATCAATTGGAGATTTCTATTATTCAACTGGCTTCTTTTGCGAATGGTTGCTTAGACAATTGCATTAAACACCAAATTACGCCAATGGCTTGGGCGCCTCTTGGAGGCGGTTTATTTACAGAAGAAGATCATCCAACATTTAGAAATATTGTGAACACTGCATCTGTATTGGCAAAATATTATAACACCGGCATTAATCAAATATTAATTGCTTTTTTATTGAAGCATCCGTCTGGCATTCTTCCAGTTCTTGGAACAACCAAAATTGATAGATTGATTCAATCAAAAGAAGCGGCACAAATTCCATTAACTCATGAAGATTGGTACAGATTATACCTTGCTTCAAATGGGGAAGAATTGGCTTAGATTAATTATTTTAAAGTTGCTTTTTAAGAAAAATTATTGATTATGATAATTCTAATGAGGCAATTTCTCTCTTATTAAACCATATACCCATGTTCCAATAATTGCAAAAAGCAATGTGACTACCATTACAGAAATGCCAGAACCAATTTGCGCGAAGATGGGGCCAGGACAAGCCCCAGTAATTGCCCAACCAAATCCAAATACTAACCCTCCTATAATTTGTCCTTTATTAAATTTCTTTTCGTGGAATATTATTTCTTCGCCATAAATAGTTTTGATATTGAATTTTTTAATTAGCCAAACTGATATCATCCCAACTAATACGGCAGTTCCAATTACCCCATACATGTGAAATGATTGAAAACGAAACATTTCTTGAATTCTATACCAACTAACTATTTCTGCTTTAATAAAAACAATTCCAAATATTACCCCTACTAATAAGTATTTAATATTGTGATACCATTTGTGCGAAACATTGCTTTCATTTATACAAACAGTATCTAAAGAACGAACCTCAAAATCGGTTTCTTGATTAATATTTTTCATCATTAAATTATAAAGAAAGTATAAAAGGTAATAATAGGTTTGCCATAATAAAACCTCCAATCATAAAACAACATGTGGCGATTAAAGAGGGTATTTGCAGGTTTGATAATCCTGAAATGGCGTGACCACTTGTGCATCCACCTGCATAACGAGAACCAAAACCAATTAAAAAACCGCCAAAAGCCATTAAGGTAAACCCTTTAATAGTTAATAGTGATTTCCAAGAGAAAAGCTGTTGGGGTAGCATTCCTGTTATGTCAGTAATTCCATAAGTTGCTAGCTCCTTAGCGAGTGCTGGATTTATTGTAATTGGCAATGGATTGGATAAAAAATAAAATGCTATGTATCCTCCTATAAAAATTCCAATTACAAAATAAAAGTTCCATACTTCCTTTTTCCATTCATATTTAAAAAATGGAATATTAGCTGGTAAAACAGCAGCGCATATATGCCGGAGATTTGCACTTATTCCAAATGTTTTGTTACCTAATATCAACAATGCAGGAACAATTAATCCAATAACAATTCCTGCAATATACCATGGCCAAGGTTGCTTAATTAATTCTATCATCTTTATTTCTTAGCTTACAGTTACACTTTGGGTTTGATTATTAACAGCTAATTTAGGCAAATCGGTTGCAGAAATAGCTTTAAACCCACCTTCTATTTCCGTGAAATTTCTATAGCCTCTCGCTTGCAAAATGCTTGCTGCAATCATACTTCTATATCCTCCTGCACAGTGCATATAAAAATGTTGCTTTGGATTGATTTCTTTAATCCAATCGTTAATAGCAGCTAAAGGTTTGTTGTTTGCATCTTCAACATGTTCTTGATTGTATTCGCTTTCTTTTCTTAAATCTATTATTTTGCTTTCCCCAATCTTCACCTCAGATGCAAATTGGTTGGCAGAGATTCTATTTACAGTATCTACTTCTTTATTGGCATTTTTCCATGCTTCAAAACCTCCATTTAAATATCCTACAATATTATCGAAGCCTACTCTTGTAAGTCTTTTCACAGATTCTTCTTCTTCTCCTTCATCTGTAATTAAAATAATAGCTTGTTTTACATCGCCCACTAAAGCACCCACCCAAGGTGCAAAATCGCCTTTTACTCCAATATTAATAGATTGTGGAACAAAGCCTTTATAAAAATCGGTATTGCTACGGGTATCTAAAATTAATGCGCCTGTTTGTTCTGCTACCAATTCAAATTCTTCAACAGACAACGCTTTTAATCCTTTACTCAAAACAGTATCATAGCTTTCATAACCCTTTTTATTCATTGCCACATTTGCTCCAAAATACACTGGTGGAGGGAGCAATCCATCAGTAACTTCTTTTACAAATTCCGCTTCAGTCATATCAGCTCTTAAAGCATAATTCAATTGTTTTTGTAAGCCAATTGTAGAAATCGTTTCATCGCTCATATTTTTTCCACAAGCACTTCCTGCACCATGCGCGGGGTAAACAATTACATTGTCTGCTAAAGTCATTACTTTATTGCGTAAGGAATGATACAACAAAGCAGCCAATTGTTCTTGTGTCATGGAAGCTGCTTTTTGTGCAAGGTCTGGTCTCCCTACATCGCCTATAAAAAGGGTATCTCCACTAAAAAGTGCGTGTTCTTCTCCTTTTTCATCAATCAATAAAAAGCAAGTACTTTCCATGGTATGCCCTGGAGTATGCAGTACTTTGAAATACACATTCCCCAATTGAAACAGTTCGCCATCTTTAGCAGAAATACATTCAAATTCACAAGCTGCATTTGGTCCATACACTATTGAAGCCTTGGTTTTCCTACTTAAATCTACATGTCCACTTACAAAATCAGCATGAAAATGGGTTTCGAAAATATATTTTAGTTTCACGCCATCTCTTTCCAGTCTATCTAAATAAGGTTGTGTTTCGCGAAGTGGATCTATGATTGCGGCTTCACCATTTGAGGTAATATAGTAGGCACCTTGTGCCAAACAGCCTGTATAAATTTGTTCTATTTGCATATTATTGAGTTATAAATGGAATAATTGTTCTTTCTAATTTGCTTTTGTTTGAAAGTAACATTGCAAAAATGTAGCTATTAAATTTAATAGAAGGTAACAATTATCACACAATGTGGGCTTTCGTCTTTTTGGGGTTGTTGGTTTTTTATATCTAAGTAGTGCCAGTTAGAATGGTTTATTTATTTATAGACATGTCATCCTTCGGAAGACCTGAGCTAGAAGCGTAATTTTACTCTTGATTTATTACGCTTTGAATTTGGTCGTGCAATTCTGGAATTTTGTTATTAAAAACATCCCAAACAATTGAATAATTCACTCCAATATAATCGTGAATAAGGCGATCTCTCATACCTGCCATATTTTTCCACTGTATTGAACCCCATTTAACTTTGAAGTCTGCAGGAATTTTCTTTGTAGCTTCTCCAATTATTTCTAAACTTCTTACAACCGCTCTTTTCAAAGTTTCATCGTCTAAAAAGTCATCTTTTGATAAGCCCTTATTTACCGAAAGCAAATAAGCACATTCATCAGCAATATGCTTTAAGAATTCAATGGGCTCCTTAGACATACAATACTTCCTTTAGAATTTTAGGACCAATGTACTTACTCAAACCGTTTTTAGTGATGACTTCAATTCTTTCATTCTTAAAAAGATTCTCGAATAAATCATATACGGCCATATAGTTGTCGAAGTTTTCTTTTTCAGGCTCAAAGTCAATTAACAAATCTATGTCGCTTTTAGCCGATTGTTCGTTACGCAAGTAAGAGCCAAACAGTCCTATATGTAATACGCCATATTTTAAAAACTCATTCTTGTGCGCTTTTAAAACAGTTAATATATTTTCTTTCGTTGTCATTTGGAATAAATATTTCCAAAAATAAAGTACTTGAAGGATTTAGGACTGTCTAAAAAATTAATACCAATGATAAAGGCTTTGCTTTTTATGTAATTTAACATACTCTCAGCCTATTTCCAAAGCCTAATAATTGCAATATTGCTGCTATATCATACGTAAGCCTAATATATAACGTCCGAACTGAAAAGATTTAATTGAAGGTCATGATCAAAATGCTCGCGCTAGCGGTGCTAAAGCAAGATGGCTACTGAATTGATTTCAATACAATTTCTATTTTTTCTTTTAATTCAGGGATATCATTATTAATAATTTCCCATACTAAACTAGAGTCAATACCAAAATATTCGTGAGCAAATACATTTCGCATTCCAACAATTTGAGACCATGCTATTTCTGAAAATGCAGATTTTAGTTCAATAGATAGATGATTACTAGCTCCCCCAATTATTATACATGCAAACCGCATCATTGAATTTTCAAGAAATACCTCTAAATCTGCGGCAACTACATATTCATGAATTTCTTCAATTGCATCTAGAATGTGTTGCAATCTAATTTTATTCCCCTAGCTTACTTCTCATAAATCAAACGCTTTTCTACATCTACAATTGGCTTAATGTATTTAGACATCCCTTTTGAAGAAACCAAATCAACTTCTTTATTCAATAGCTTTTCGAGGTCAAGTTTCATTTGAACAAATTGCAATCCTATTTTTTGACCATAATCTAAATCTACCAAAATATCTATATCACTTTTTACATCTGCCACTCCTTGAGCATACGATCCAAACAAGTATGCTTTCAAAATAGGTTGTGTCTTAAAGTAATTTTTAATTGAATCTATTTTGGCACTATCTAATGTCATAAAACAAATATATAAAATATGTAAAGAAATGAACAACCCATGCTATTTCAGAAGATTTAATTGAAGGTCACGAGTAAAATGTTCGTGCTAGTCGGGGATTTTAAAGAGCTACTACCTCCTTTTCATTTGGATTGGAAATCCATTTTATCTATTCAGACGACATGACCTTCGGAACATGTCGCCCAGCTTGAAGGATTGCGATTTACGACATAGGCATGTAGGCACATAGGGATTGGACAGGCATGTTTTGTAGGTGATCTTAGCGAATTCCAGTTAAAAACTGGTTTATTTATTTGACACTAGTGACCAGCTTCGCTGAACACTAGCGCCAGTGGTAAGTAAGAATACAAACTTAGATTCAAACTTAGCGAAGCCACGCGTCACAGACGGCGCGGTAGCAGGGAAGTTGACGTAGACTAGCGGGGACATGCCCTTCGGAACATGTCGCCCAGCTGGGGAAGGAAGTGCAGTAATTGTATCACTGCACTTCCTTTTTGAAAAAAACACTTATAAAAAACTATTTTATTTTTATTAAACTTACAAAACTTTGGTTTCCCCACGTACCCCCCGCATCACCAAAAGTAGTTGCACCGATATTTTGTGCCCTACCTAATAAATAAACAATGTCGTTTTTCTTTAATTGTGCCCCTGCTAAAGTTCCAGTGAAATATCCTGGTTGTGTCGAATATCCTCCATGTGATACCGAAGCACCATTAATTATAAATGGAGATGTAATGCCGGGACTTGAAGTTTGGTTTTTATTAAAGCCAAAATTACCTTCATCAGAAGAAACTATATTCCAAGTTAACAGATAATCACCATCATCAGTAACGATAAGACTATCTATGACAGTCCATGCTTGAACAGTATTAAGTTGTTTTGCTGCAATGTGCTTAGTTTGATATATGCTAGTAGAAGATTTTTCAGCATATAATGCAAATGGCACACTTAATAGTTGACTTACTGAAGAGATTGTATAGTTTGTTCCACCGCTTGGGTCTATTTCAGTTTTTGCAAAATAAGGGCCTTTTGGCCATTCAATGCTGTCAAAGCTACCTTTCGCATTAACTCCACCTCCAATTTCAATACTTATCAAACCATTTGCATTTGTTGTAGGACTTTGTGTTTCTACATAAACGGCACTTCCCGAAATGCTGCCTTGAAGAATAGTTAATCTCATACCCACTTTTGCATTAACAATAAGATTGTTGGAACTATTACGCACTACTGCTTGGTAACTTATTTTTTGTGGTGCTTGAGCATTAGCAAAAAAGGTACTTAGTAATATTGCTATTGTGTAAAAAAATGATTTTTTCATAATTGTTATAATTTTATAATTGAAAATGTTTTAATTGTTTTAAAATTATTTGAAACTTTTAAGATATAGTTACCTTTTATCAAATTGTTTGTACTAATTGTTGTAAACTCATTTTTTATAGAACCTACATTAATTATTTTACCACACAAATCAAAAATGGTGTACGTAAGGTCTTTTACTAATGGCATTTTTAAGTGTAACGTCAAAAAGCTAAGGGTGGGATTGGGAAATGCCGACAATTCGCTATTAGTTGGATTTAAGGATACTTGTATGACATTTGAATAGTTTCTTTTTCCGTCTACGTCATTTTGCACAAGCCGATAATACGTAATCCTTTCAAATGGATGGATATCCAATGCTTGATATGTTACTACTTTATTTCCGTTACCATTACTCTTAACCTCTGTAAATTGTGTAAATATTCTGCCCTCTTGTGATTTCTCAATAATGAAATAATCATTGTTTTTTTCCGACGCTGTGGACCAAAATAGATTAACCTTATTGTTGTTTACAGTTTCTGCAGTAAAGCTAATTAAACTGATCGGCAAAGGAGCAGCATTATTTGGCTGTTGTAGTCCTTCAATGGCAATATAGTTGCCCCCTAAGTTTGAGTGGGAAAACGCTTGCCCAATAGAATATGTTGCATTGCCTCCTGTTCCTGTTGCAACTCCACCAGTAGAAATCGTATTGCTTTGCGCGGAAGAAATGTACCCTGATATAAGAAGTAAACTTGTTATAATTATTTTCATTTAATTTAAATTTATTGTTCATGCACAAATGATTTTTAAATGCGAGAAATATTTCTAGTAACTCAATATTTTGCACAAAATAAAATAAAAATAAAGGAGGACTATTATTATTTTCGAAGACGGCATATTTGAAAAGTATCAGGCATGGGCTAATTTTATTTGCCTTTGTAAGATAATCTAGCTTGAAATATTTCATTGGTAAAATTTAACTTTTACAACCTCGCTGCGGACTTGACTACATAATGTTTACAGCCGGCTCACATATATGTATACTATTTTCACTTCCAAAATCGTACAAATATTTTTCAAAATCCTTTCCCATAAACCATTTTAAAAAATATACGCCTCTCTTTTTTTGGGATACTCAAATGCAACTATACAACTTTTTTGAATTTATCTGCCAAATTCACCTAAACTACCAATCATTTTCTCCAAAAACTCCATTTACATCTACAAAAGTGCCATACACGTGTACAAGGGTCGTGTACACGTGTACAAATGTTGTGTACACGTGAACGAAGCTCGTGTACACATCAACGGAGCTTGTGTACACGTGTACAAAGGTCTAGTTCACGTGTACGGAAGCCGTGTACACATGAACGGAAGTTGCGTACACGTGTACGGAGCTTATGTAAAGATGATCAGAGGTTTCGTAGACTCATGCAGTAGTTTTGCAGAAGTGCACAAATACTTTTTCGATATTATTTTGAATAAAAAACAGTTTAACTAGCAATCTTAACTTTATTATAACAATATTTTAGCTTCCATATGATTTATTTTCCAAAAACCTACTATATATTTGCCTAAAATTAATTATAGAACATTAAAAACAATTATTATGGAGTTGTACAGAATCCCTCGGAATGTCCCACAGTTCAACGATTACCAAGAATCGTTTTTCACTTTAATTACAGACAACGCCACAGCTTGGGGCATTCCTGCTGCCAATGTAACCAAAATTACTACTTTACGTACTTCGTGGGGAACGGCATACAAATTACAAGCAGACGAATACACCGCTAGCAAAGCAAATAGAATTGCTCGTGACAACGTAAGAGATGCTTATGAAATCGAAATTAAAAACATTATTGAACAATATTTATTAAACAAAAGCGTAGTTCCTGAGGAGAAGAAAGGTGCTTTGGGTATCAAAACCAAGAAACCGGCTGCTTCTACCAAGAGCAATTCTCAAGGATATCCGGTAACTGAAGTTCGTTTAAAAAGCTCTTTAACTCATAGCATTGTGTTTCACGATTCAATAGCTACCACCAGCAAGGCAAAACCAAAAGGAGTTGCTTTCTGTGAATTGCGTTACAAAATAGTAGAAACAGGTTCTCCAGCACCAACTTCCGCTGATGATTTTACAAGCTATGAATTGATTTCTACTAGTGGTGGAGAAGTTCATTTTGATGACGCCCATCGTGGAAAAACTGCTCATTATTTCTCACGTTGGCGTAGAAATGATGGCTCAACAGGCCCTTGGAGTTCATTTACAAGTGGTGGCATAATTAGTTAGATATATAGGTTTTTTTTGGCTCGAATGGAATGCAATTGCAAACTGTTCGAGCTTTTTTTATGCTAATATGTTCTTGTTATTTTAGATGCTATGTAAAGGCATTTCCAAATAAGGTTATTTCAGCTTTTATCAATTCATCCACCAAAATATCCCCTTCCCAATCTCCCTGCTGTTCATTAAGCGATAGCGCCTAGATAAAAATTAATAAATACCCCTTTCGCCACCAAATTGTTGCCAATAATCAATTCTCACTTACATTCGGCGTTCAAACTGTTTTATGCCATATATACTGCAATTGCAATCGCTTAAAAAACATTATGCTACCCAAAAAGCGGTTGACGATATTAGCTTCGACATTGAAAAAGGAACCATTTTTGGATTGCTTGGTCCGAATGGTGCTGGAAAAACAACCCTACTGAGAATGGTTACGGGGATATTGTATCCTGATAGTGGCAATATTATTTTAGATGGTAAGCCATTTAACGCCGAAACCGATATTTTGAAGCTTGGCTACATGCCCGAAGAAAGGGGCTTGTATAAAAAGATGAAGATTGGTGAGCAGGCAATTTATTTGGCACAGCTAAAAGGCTTGAGCAAATCGGAAGCTTTGGAGAAAATAAAATATTGGTTCAAAAAGCTGGAAATGGAAAGCTGGTGGAACAAAAAAGTGGAAGATTTGAGCAAGGGCATGAGTCAAAAACTGCAATTTGTAACCACGGTTTTACATGAACCCAAACTGATTATTCTCGACGAACCTTTTAGTGGTCTTGACCCTGTGAATGCGAACCTGATAAAGGATGAAATATTTGGGCTTGCGCAAAGGGGCAGTACCATTATTTTCAGTACCCACAGAATGGAACAGGTGGAAGAAATTTGCGACCATATTGTATTGGTAAACTTGGGCAAGAAGCTTTTGGATGGCACTGTGGCGGGAGTGAAACAACAGTTTAAGGAAAACAAATACCATCTGCAATTGGCAAATCCTATTCAGGAGGTTTCGGCATCAGCAGCATTTTCTATTTTAGAACAGAAAGCCAATGCTTACACCGTAAAAATTCATGACGGTTATAGTAGCAATGATGTGTTGCAATATTTTATACAGCAGCATGGCACTATTGCGGCTTTTAATGAAATACTGCCATCGCTAAATGATATTTTCATTCAATTGGTGGATGGTACAAAGTCTGTAACTAGGGCTTTTGAACCTGTAAGTGCTTAATCTTTTTTTATAAAATAATCTACTTTTTCAACCTAATTATACAATACCATGAACAAAGTTTGGCTGATTGCAAGACGCGAATTTCTTAGCAGAGTGCAGAAAAAAACATTCTTATTAACCACCATATTATTACCCCTTATCATTTTTGTTTTTTATGGATTGATTATTTATTTCTCCGTAAAAAACACCGATGCCATTAAAATTGCGATTGCAGATAATGCCCATGTTTTTGGGAAGAAAATAGAAAGCAAAGGAGAAATTCAATTCAATTTTGTTCAAAACGAAACCCTAAATAGCCTAAAAGCCAAAATAGCCAAAAAGGAAATAGATGGGTATGTATGGGTGAACAAAGATTTTAAATTGCAGCAAAAAGATACCCTTTCGTTTGTATCGGGCAAAACAATTGGGTTGATGACGAGGGATGAAATCCAACACAAAATAAATACTTCGTTAGAGGAACAAAGGCTTTTATCGTCACTCCAAATAAACAAAACCGAGCTAGATAGCATTCAAAAAGGCAATGAAATAAAATTTGCTACACTAGAAGGCAAGGAAGAAAAAGAGGTAAATGATGCAAAAGCAGGGGTGAGTTTTGGTGTAGGATATGCGGCAGGATTTTTAATTTATATCATCCTATTTATATATGGCACCATGGTGATGCGCGGCGTGATGGAAGAAAAAACCAATCGCATTGCAGAAGTAATCATTAGCAGTGTGAAGCCATTTCAATTGATGATGGGGAAGATTACAGGTATAGGCGCAGTAGGTTTGGTACAGTTTATTATATGGATTACGCTTACGATTACTTTAAGAGTAGTACTACCGACCCTTATTCCACAATTACAAGAAACCACCAATGTAATGAATGCAAGTGGCGCACAAGCAGTAGAAACGGTAAAAAGTACTGGAGTATTAGATACGTTTATGCATGGTATGAATGAAATAAATTTCCCATTAATTATAGGTTGTTTTATATTCTATTTTATTGGTGGATACCTATTGTATTCATCGCTGTTTGCAGCAGTTGGTAGTGCGGTAAATGAAGACCCGCAAGATGCGCAAAGTTTGCTATTGCCTATTACCATGCCCATCATTTTTGGTATTGTAATTATGACCAAAGCTGTAAACGACCCTACAAGTACTATTGCGGTATTTGGCAGTTTGTTCCCCCTCACCTCCCCGATTGTAATGATGGCAAGAATACCATTTGGTGTGCCTATTACAGTACCTTATTGGCAATTGGCATTGAGTATGATTTTCCTAATTCTCGGTTTCTTAGGTACTACTTGGTTAAGCGCGAAGATTTATAGAGTAGGTATATTAATGTATGGCAAAAAACCTACTTGGAAAGAAATGTGGAAATGGGCGATGAGGTAAGATTGAGGCAAAGAGTTTTGAGGCAAAGAGTTTTGAGGCAAAGAGTTTTGAGGCAAAGAGGCAAAGAGGCAAGGAGTTTTGAGGAGGTAATAGGGAGTAGGGAATAATAAAACGATAGGAGTATAATATTTTTATAAAGTAATTCGAGTAATAACCTTTATAGGGTTCGAACCCTATAAAGGTTTTGGTTTAAGTGAAATAATTTACAGATGATGATAGACTTTAAACAGAAATATTTTTATGGGTAAAATTATCTTTGACTCTTTAACTAAATAAAAGCCCTAGCCCTCTTTGCCTCTTTGCCTCTTTGCCTCTTCCTACCTTGCCTCAAAAACCTACTTTGCCTGTTTGCCTGTTTGCCTTTTTGCCTTTTTGCCTGTTCCTCCCTCTTTGCCTCTTTGCCTCAAAAAGCCTCCTTGCCTCCCCCCTACAACATCCCCAAAAGCCTTTCTTTTACCGATTGTTCCCATTCAGGTTTTAAGATAGACAATACAATACTGTCTCTTCTTCCACCATTGCTATTGGGTACATTGCTTCTCAAAATACCTTCTTCAACACAGCCAATTTTTTTCATGGCTGCAATACTGCGGTGGTTGTTTACATCAGCGCGAAACTCTACACGCTCCATACCCATTTGCTCAAAAGCAAAAGACAGCATCAAGAATTTGCAATTTCTATTCAATCCAGTACCTTGAAATTCGGTACCATACCAAGTATATCCAAGATGCAAAGAACTATTGTTGAATTGAATTTCATAAAACCTCGAGCTACCTGCATATTGGTTGGTCTTTTTATCAAAAACTATAAATGGATAGGCGTTTTTTTGTATCCTACTAAGCTGTGCGGAATGAATATATTTATTAAAATTGTCCTCTCCTAACATTGGAATTAAGCTGTATTGCCAAATATTTATACCATTTAATGCGAAATGTAATAATTGGGTACTATTATTGCCATCGAGCGGCCTTAACAAAGCTCTATCATTTTCTAGAACATAGTTTTTAAGAAAATCAAAAGGTTTAAGCATAATACAAGGTTTAATAAACTGCCTGAAAAGGTGTTAAAAATAGATACTTTCATCATCGTTAATTATTAATTTTTATGTGTGGAATTGTTGGTTACATCGGTCATAGACAAGCGTATCCTGTAGTGATTAAAGGTTTAAAAAGATTGGAATACAGAGGGTATGACAGTAGTGGAGTAGCATTAATAAACAACAATCATTTAAATGTTTATAAGAAAAAAGGCAAAGTAGCTGAGCTAGAAGAATATGTAATTGACAAAAACATTGGTGGGCACATAGGAATTGGTCACACAAGATGGGCTACACATGGAGAACCAAGTGATAGAAATGCCCATCCCCATGTGAGTAATAGTGGAAAATTCGCTATGATTCACAATGGCATCATAGAAAACTATGTAGCTATAAAAAATGATTTACTAAAAAAGGGATATACTTTTAGTAGTGATACAGATACAGAAGTACTGCTCAACTTTATAGAAGACATTAAAATAAACAACGATTGTCCATTAGAAGAAGCTTTGCGTATCGCATTGAAAAGAGTGGTGGGTGCATATTGTATCTTATTAATAGACCAAAACGATCCTGAAACAATTATCGCAGCAAGAAAAGGAAGTCCTTTAGTAATTGGCATAGGCAAAGGGGAGCATTTTTTAGCAAGCGATGCATCGCCAATAATAGAATATACCAAAGAAGTAGTGTATGTAAATGACTATGAAATTGCCATAATAAAAGCAGATGAATTGGTATTAAAGAACTTAGGGAATGAAAAACAAACACCTTTCATTACTAAGTTAGACATGGAACTTGCTGCCATAGAAAAAGGTGGATACGAACATTTCATGTTGAAAGAAATATTCGATCAGCCAGATACCATATTCGATTGTTTGCGTGGACGTTTACAAGCACACCAAGCCCAAATAAATTTAAGTGGAATTGATAACAACATAGATATTTTAATTGGTGCACCAAGAATAGTCATTGTTGCTTGTGGCACAAGTTGGCACGCAGGATTGGTAGCTGAATACTTAATTGAAGAACTGTGTAGAATTCCTGTAGAAGTGGAATATGCTAGTGAATTTAGATATAGAAATCCTATTATCAATAAAGGCGATGTGATTATTGCCATCTCTCAAAGTGGCGAAACTGCTGATACTTTAGTTGCACTAGAAAACGCAAAAGAAAAAGGAGCTTTCATATTTGGAGTAGTTAACGCCGTAGGAAGTAGTATTGCTAGAATGAGTAATGCAGGTGCATATACACACAGTGGTCCTGAGATAGGCGTAGCAAGCACGAAAGCGTTTACAGGACAGTTGGCTGTATTAAGCATGATTGCTTTGAAAATTGCTTATGCAAAACATACTATTACAGAAGCAAGATATATTGAGCTAATAAAAGAGTTGGAAGCGATACCTGAAAAGGTGAAAGAAATATTGAGCGATACAAGCAATATTCAAAAAATAGCATTGAAATACAAAGATGCCACTGACTTTTTGTTTTTAGGAAGAGGGTACAATTTCCCAGTAGCATTAGAAGGTGCATTGAAGCTAAAAGAAGTTTCGTATATACATGCAGAAGGATATCCAGCAGCAGAAATGAAACATGGTCCAATTGCTTTGGTTGATGAAAACTTGCCTGTTGTATTTGTAGCTACAAAAGACAGGTACTATGAAAAAATAGTTAGCAATGTGCAAGAAATAAAAGCAAGAAAAGGAAAAGTAATTGCTGTGGCTACAGTAAACGATGCGGTTATTCCAAATATGGCCGATGATACCATGTTTGTTCCAGATACCGATGAAGTAATTGCACCATTATTAAGTGTAATTCCACTTCAACTATTAAGTTACTATGTAGGTGTAGCCAAAGGTTTCGATGTAGATAAACCAAGAAACTTGGCTAAGAGTGTAACTGTAGAATAGATTTTCAACAGAGTAATAATTATCGAGTACAAAGTGCTAAAGAATAGTATCATTTTTTAACGATGCATTGATATTACTAGCACATGCAGATTAGTTTGATTTTTCAATTAAGCTAATCTGCTTAAATTTTGAGGAATGCCAGAGAATAATATTAAAAAAATTGCCATTGAAAACTTGGGATATGATTTCATTCCAAGTGAATATTTGAAAGAAGGGCAGGATGAATATGTTTTTAGAAATATTCAAAACAGAAGCGGAATCCAATACCGACACCTCACTGCTTTTGAAATAGAAGGTTTGGTTAAAAACAACAATACAAGCGATAATTGGAACAATATTTTTGTTTCAGACTATTTCAATCCATCCTTGGTAAAAAATTGCAAGTTCTATGGTTTGGTAAGAATAAGCAAACTAGAACCATTCTTTCTGAGTTTTAATGATTTAAAAGTACCGGTTGGCTTATACAACTCTACCATTATCAGTTCAGACATTGGCGACAATGTGTGCATTGATAATGTAAATTATTTATCTCATTACATTATAGGTAATGAAGTAATCATTAACAATGTAAATGAGTTAGTAACAACCAATCATGCAAAATTTGGAAATGGAATTATCAAAGAAGGTGAAGATGAAAGCATAAGAATATGGCTAGAAATCTGTAATGAAAATGGCGGAAGAAGGGTAATTCCATTTAATGATATGCTCCCGGGCGATGCCTTTTTATGGACAAAGTATCGTGATGATGAAGCCTTATTACAAAAATTTAAAGAGTTTACTGAAATACAATACAAAAACGAAAGAGGTTATTATGGCAAAATAGGCACTAGAACTGTTATCAAAAATTCAAGCATGATAAAAGATGTTTGGATTGGGGAAGATGCCTATATAAAAGGCGCTAATAAGCTTAAAAATCTTACTATTAATTCTTCTGCTGAAAAAGGCAGATCACAAATTGGTGAAGGAGTAGAACTTGTAAATGGAATTGTAGGTTTTGGTTGTAGAATATTTTATGGGGTAAAAGCCGTAAGATTTATAATGGCATCAAACTCTCAATTAAAATATGGCGCTAGACTTATCAATTCCTATTTAGGGAATAATGCTACTATTTCTTGTTGCGAAGTACTCAATTCATTAATATTTCCTGCACATGAACAGCACCACAACAACTCTTTTTTGTGTGCAGCATTAATCATGGGTCAAAGCAATATTGCCGCTGGTGTAACTATTGGAAGCAACCACAATAGCAGAGGAGCAGATGGAGAAATAGTTGCAGGCAGAGGGTTTTGGCCAGGCTTGTGTGTGAGTTTGAAACACAATAGTCAATTTGCATCGTTTACAATCTTATCTAAAGGAGATTATGCGTCAGAACTAAATATCCCCATTCCTTTTTCGTTAGTTACAAATGATGTTACTAATGATAGATTGGTGGTAATGCCAGGCTATTGGTTCATGTACAACATGTATGCTTTGGTAAGAAATGCATGGAAATATGTAGATAGAGATAAAAGAACAGACATTATTCAACAAATTGAATACGATTTCTTAGCACCAGACACTGTAAATGAACTTTTTGATAGTTTAATCATAATACAAAAAGCTATTGGCAAAGCTTATTTACTTCATGAATCACTTGATAATGAGCATGTTTCTGAAGCAGAATGTATTACTGTAGGCAAAAAGCTATTGGAAGAAACCAATCCAATTGTTCATCAATTAACCATATTCGGAGAAAACTTTGAAAATGCGAAAAGACCTACAATTATTATTAAAGCAGCAAATGCTTATTATTTGTTTAAAAAACTGATTGCATATTATGGTAGTTTGGAATTGACAAAATACATTCAAAGTCATTCATTTGAAAATGTGGCTTCATTAGTAAATAGCTTATCAGCCAACTTCAAACGCAAAGAGTGGATAAATGTAGGAGGGCAGCTAATCAAGAAAGATGATGTAAACACCTTTAAAAATGATATAAAAAATGAAAAACTAATTGGTTGGGATGCTGTACATAATTGGTATTTAGAAAAAGGAAGCGAATATGCAGAGAATAGGTTGAAACATGCATTGGCAAGTTTATCAGAAATAGAAAATTTGAATCTAAAATCATTGACTTCAGAAAAATTGGAGCATATTCTAAATAATACCATCAAAACTAAAGAATGGATTACTAAAGAAATTTTTGAGTCAAGAGCAAAAGATTATAGCAATCCGTTTAGAACAATGGTTTATGATAATGAAGAGGAAATGAATCAAGTGATAGGAAAACTAGCAGATAATGGATTTATAAACAGTCAAACAGCCTCTTTAGAAATGTTTAAACAAGAATTGAAAGCGATCAAACAGAGATTTCAAATAATTAAAGAGGAAACTTCTTTAAATTAGCATACCCAAATTGATAATTTTTCCCTTTATTTGCAGCCCATTGATGGTTCGGTAGCTCAGCTGGATAGAGCGTCATCCTTCTAAGATGAGGGTCATTGGTTCGAATCCAATCCGAATCACAAATTAAATAAAAGCCCCTCTGAAAGGGGCTTTTTTAATTACTATAATCACCAAAAAAAAACGTTTAATTATTAAATTACAGAATATTTAGCAGAAACTTGATTACAAACGCTGTCTAAAATTTAGGCAACAATTAATATTGTCTTAAAAGAATTTTAATACACCAAAATTCTTAATTACAATTACAATTACAATTTCAACAAAGAAATAGAAACTTGAATTGTAGTTTTTAATTCCCTCCAACACCTTCCATCCCATTGCTTTGTTCTGATTTATTATTTTTTCTTTTTAGAAGGTTCATATCAAAACGTCCGAAGCGGTAACTAAAATTTAGTCTTGCTACTTGAGGGTCACGATATCTTTCAGTATTTTGGGTAAAATAAAAGGCATCTGTATGTGTTTTGTATCTTATGTTTAAAATTTCATTTACACTCAAAGTAATTGATGCACTTCTTCCTTTTGTGAAAGTAAAATCTTTTCTTATTGAAGCATCTATATCAAAATATCTAGGCAAGGTAAATCCTTGTGCAAGTGTTTGAGCCCCACCACCAAACATTCCACCACTTCTACTTCCTCCCCCACTACTTTGAGGTACAAGGCGTTTAGAGTTAAATTCACCCGACAATTGAAAAGAAAAACCCTTCCCTATTTTGAATGTGTTATTTATTTTACCTAGCCAAGTAACTAGACTATTATTAATTGATTGATTGGGTATCGTTGCATTTAATTGAGAATAGAATAAATTGAAATTGAGTAAAACATCCCACCACTTGGTGATAGGCATTTTATCTGTAAGTTCTAGTCCATAATTATAACTATTATTTGCGTTTATATAACTAGTGTAATACAAACTATCAGTAGTGCTTATGCCTGCTTGGATATTTTTGTTTTGGTCTTTATAAACATACCTAGTAATTAAATCTGTAGAATATTTAAAATAAGCTGTAGCAATAAAATTGCAATTGCTTTTGTAATTATTGCTGTATGACAACTCAAATGAATTAGTAAACTCCGGTCTTAAGCCAGGATTTCCAACTGATGGACTTTGCGGATCTGTAAAATCGTAAGATGGCAAAAGTTGAAAAAAGTTTGGACGATTGATGCGTCTTGAATAATTTATTTGAGCATCTTCTTTCTCACTCAATTTATACGTAATAAAAGCACTTGGGAATAAGCTTAGTGGATAAGAAACTTTAAAACTCGAAGAATCTGCACCTGTTAAAGTGTACAAATTACCAGTATAATTAGAACTTTCAGCACGAAGTCCTAAAAGAAAGCCAACCTTTTTTACTCTAAAACTATATGTAGCATAAGCTGCAAATACTTGGTCTAAAAATTTATATCGGCTGCTTGCATTTGGGCTAATAACGAAAGAATCTTTTGGAGAAGTATATTGAAGGTTATCATTCTTAAAATCGCGTATGGCTGCTCTTGCACCAAGTTCCATTTTAGATGTTTCACTTAAGGGATTTTCATAATCAGTTTGGATAGTAAAATATTTATTGTATCCGCTACCATCACTTTTTTGTTTGTATAGGTATTTATTACCATTATTAAAGTTGTTAGTTAAAGATGTAATGCTGGTGTAATTGCTATTATTAGAAGAATTATAATTTATATCTCCACTTAAATTATGACCATCTTTAGTGAAATTGTGTTTATAACTCAATTGTGCACCATAGTTCTCAAATTGAAAGTTAGAAATAGAATTCCTGTCTGTTTTTGAAATGTTTTTTTGCAATTGTGCGGTATCTATTTGCTGGTCGGATTCGTTGAGGAATTTGCCTTTTGTAAAATTCCCAGATATACTTACGGTATTTCTATTGTCTAGAAAATAATCTAGTCCTGCTCTATAAAATTGAAAATTACCATTATTAAGTACATCGTTGTTTGAATTAATATAGGTATTGGGTGTTCCAAAGAAGCTAGTATTTGCTTTTGAATTGGAAATAGATTTTCGTTGATTGTAATTTAAACTACCAGTGAAGTTTATTTTATTTTGACGAAGATTAAAATCACTACCTCCATTTAGCTTGGCTCTGCTATCAATTCCTATTCTTACATTTCCGTTATATCCATTCTTCTTATTTTTTTTGAGAACAATGTTTAATATACCTGCATTGCCCCCGCTAGCATCATATTTAGCGGAAGGATTGGTTACTATTTCTACTTTATCAATTATATCAGCAGGTATTTGGTCTAATGTTAAAGTGGTAGGTCTGCCATCTATAAAAATAGTAGGGGTAGCATTTCTTAGGGTAACATTTCCATCAATATCTACACCTAACGAAGGGATGCTTTTCATTATTTCTGTAGCTGTTTGCCCTGTACTACTTAGGTTTTTATCTACGTTAAATATTTTTCTGTCAATCCCTAGTTCTAGTAATTGCTTAGTGGTGGTTTTTACAGTTACTTCCGCTAATTGAGTAGCATCAGATTCCATTTTCAAATTACCCAAATCTTTATCAGACAATGCAGCCATTTGCTGCATTTCCATTCCTTCTCCACCTTGTGGATTTTTAATACCAAAGGTTAAGGGCATTTCAAGTTTTAAATATCCAATTGAAGTAGCTCGAAATAGGTATTTGCCCATAAGTGACAATCCTTCCAAACTAAAATCTCCATTATTTTCTGAGATGTCTGTTTTCAATACAATCTGTTTCATTTGCTTGGTAGTGGTATCAAACTTATTTCCTAGTAATTGAATGGTTACTCCCCCGATGCCCTTGTTTTTATTATCTACTATCTTACCATAAAAATGACCTGTAATCATGCCTCCTCTTCCTCCACCTTTATTTTGTGTTTTAGGATATTGTGCTTTTAAATTAAGCGTTAATAAGAGAATAAACGAGAGAAAATAAATTTTATGCATTGATAAATTTTGATAAAAATGAGACTTAATCTTGGACATTTAATAATTAATAGATAAATGGTAGTGTTTGGTTTTTGAAATACTTTTAATAAGCACTACTGAAAAAGTTAAATTAATTTCTTGTTCGAACCAACAAGACACATGCAATTCCATAATGTTTATTGAAACAACGAATATTGTAATAATAATTTATTGAGTTTTCGTATCTATTTGAAATAACAGCTTATTTATTTGCCAAGTAATTATAATCTTTCAGAATGGTTTCTAAGAATTCAAAAGGATGTTTGTATTGAGTAATATTTAATACTTGTCTAATTTTATCTGCTGCTCTTTCTGCTAAGTCAATATTGTCATTCTTAATACTATTATCTAATATGGTTTTTATTACGTTCATATCTCTATCACTTAGTTTTAAGACGTTGGTGTAAATAGGCACATATCCTGATTCTACCTCTCTAAAAACAGTATCATTTAGATTATAAGATTGGATTGTTTTTACAATTAGGGTTCCTGCAACTAAATCTCCCAATCTTTTATTTTGCTTATTACCAATTACTGTGAAAAATCCTATGAGATAAGCAGAAAGGCTAAAATCTACGATTCTTAAAAGCCATCTAAGTAGATACTGATCTAACGAAGCATTGATTCCTGTATCGCTGATAACTTTAATCTTCATTATTTTTTTTCCAATGCTTTGCCCATTTAAAAGCAATTCACTCAGTACATGGTAAACAAAAATTGGAGAAATAATGATTAATTGTAAAAAAGACAAATTATACATACTAGACTTGTCGGAGTTGGAGGAAGTATTGGTCTGAAAGAAACTCATTACTTTAAATGTGATTAATAAATAACCAATCATTACAATAATGTCTATCAACCAAGCTACAAAACGTTGATGAAATGCAGCAGTTTCAAAAGAAAGGTCAATATTAAATGAGGTCTTTACAATTATCTTACTCATAGTTGTTTGATTTAATACTTTCTAAATCCAGAATATACTAAATGTTTATTTATACCTTTATTGGATATTGAATACTTGCGAAATAAAGGCATTTGTTATTATTATACTCAATGAGTTACCAATAAACATTGCTATAAGTTACTTTATTTCTATCATAAATACTAAATTATTGCTTTATGCAAAGATTTAAAATCAAATTATTTTACAATATTATGAGCACGAATTAGGGGTATAAACACCATTCTATTGAAAAGTTTTTTTAGTCTTTTAGCAAACAATAATAGCCAACTTGTGTATTTTCCCCTATTTTCGCCCTTTATTAATAATTTATATTTTTTAAGATGAACACAAAGATTAGAGGAACTGTGAAGTTCTTTAACGAGGAGAAGGGATTTGGTTTTATTAAGCATGATGATTCTGTAAAGGAAACTTTCGTTCATGCTAATGGCTTAATTGACCAAATTGAAGCTAACGACAAAGTTGAGTTTGACGTGCAGGAAGGTCGTAAGGGGTTAAATGCTGTAAACGTTAAACGTGTAGTATAAAACTTATCTTGATTAGAAAGAGGCTGTGGTAATTTATTTATCACAGCCTTTTTTTTATTTGAGGATGTTAGTGTTTGAATTTTTAATACTACCCTTCACTTAATAATCAAATTCTAATAATTAATAAGATATCAATTCTTTAAAAACGCATGAGTTCATTATTACAAAAGCTATCTGAAACAGTAGCGTACATTAAATCTGAGTTTAAAACAGAAACCGAAATTGGAATTATCTTAGGCAGTGGATTGGGAAATTTTACCCAAGAAATTACTATCGAAAAAGAAATACCCTACTCCCAAATTCCACATTTTCCCGTTAGTACAGTGAAGGGACATGGCGGCAAGCTGATTTTGGGTGTAGTAAAAAATAGAACGGTTTTAGTAATGAGTGGTCGCTTTCACTTTTATGAAGGCTATACTGCACAAGAAGTTATTTATCCTATAAGAGTAATGAAAAAGCTTGGCGTGCAAACGGTATTGCTTTCTAATGCAGCCGGTAGCGTAAATCCTACTTATCGTGTGGGCGATTTAATGATTATTAACGACCATGTAAGTTTCTTTTCCGTAAACCCATTGCTAGGTAAGAACGAAGAGGAATTAGGCCCTCGCTTTCCTGATATGAGCGAACCCTACAGCAAAGAATTGATTTCAAAAGCCATTGACATTGCCAAACTTCACAACATTGAAGTAAAACAAGGGGTGTATGTAGGCGTTACAGGCCCCACTTTTGAAACTAGGGCTGAATACAGACTAATCAAAGCCATCGGCGGCGATGTAGTTGGAATGAGTACCGTTCAAGAAAACATTGCAGCCATACATTTAGGTATGCGTGTGTTTGCCATGAGCGTAGTAACGGATATTGGAATAAGAGAAGATGAAAATACCATTACTCATGAAGAGGTACTAATTGCCGCAAAAGAAGCTGAACCTAAGTTCACTACTATTTTTAAAGAATTGGTTCAATTGGTATAATTAATTTCTACAGCGAGAGATTGAATACCGTGAAAAATCAACGGTATTCAATCTCTTTTTTCAGTACTAACTTTTAGGGTTTTCTTTGCGAGATATTTTTTAGTGAATGTTTAAATCACACAAATTACTTCTGCCAATTTGTTTTTCAATTTGCTTGGTGTTGGGCAATATTCATTCGTTTGCACAATTGAATGATGCAATCCCCGATGGAAATCCTAATGGAAAGGGGTACAAAAACCCAAAAAACAGCAACAAACAAGATTCTTTACAGCATAGAGACAAATATGCTGACTCAATTACTATTTTCTACCGATACTACGATTCTACAAGAATTAGAAGTATCGATTCTTCAATAAACGATTTTGGGAAGCGTTTTCCCGTTCCATATACTTACGATGATTTAGGAAATTTAGGAACTGCTGCTAGAAGTCTTCTATTCAACCCCGTTTTAAAAGCAGGTTGGGATGCAGGATTTCATCAGTACGATATTTACAAATACACTATCGAGAATACTAAATTTTATCAAACTACAAGACCGTTCTCAGAATTAGGCTACCTCTTGGGAAGTAAAAGTGAGCAAATGATAGATTTTGTTCATACCCAAAATAAAAAAAACAACCTCAATTTTTCTTTTGAATATCGGTTCATCAATGCCCCAGGAGTGTATCGCACCCAAAATGCCAGTCACAATAATGTGCGATTCACTTTTCACTACCAATCATTTAATAAAAGGTATGAAGGCTTCTTAATCTATTTATCAAACAAACATGCTACTTCAGAAAATGGTGGTTTGGTGAATAAAGCCAAATTAGATAGTTTGGCATTAAACAATCCTTTTGAGCTGAATACCCGTTTAGGAGACTCTACTTCCTTTAATAGAAACCCATTCAATACCACAGTAAACACGGGCAATATTTATAAAGAAACCAATATTCTCTATCGCCACCAATATGATTTTGGTACAAAAGATTCCCTCGTTACAGATTCTATTACTTACAAATACTATTACCCCCGTTTCCGTTTTCAGCACACATTTTTGTTTTCCACCAACGAATATTCTTTTAAAGACAACAATGCTGTTCCTGTAAATTATCTTGCCTATTTCAATAAAAGCATCAGTTCTGATACCGTACTTTACACCGACAAATGGAAACGACTTAACAATGAGTTTAGCGTAATTTCTTTCCCAGACAAAAACAACCAAAGCCAATATGCTAAAGTGGGCATCATGGTACAAAATCTTTGGTTAACAACCAATGAAAATTCCAAAAGCATTTTCTACAACATTGCCCTTTTAGGAGAATATCGCAATAGAACGCGCAACAATGTTTGGGATATATTGGCAAATGGCAAATTATACCTCAATGGTATTAACAGTGCAGACTACGAAGCATTTATTAGCTTAAAAAGGCAGTTAAGCAAAGAAATTGGCACACTACAAATTGGTTTCCAAAACGTAAATCGCACCCCTTCTTCTATTTATTCCAATGCCACTTCTTTTCCAATACTACCGCACGATAAATTTCTAAAAGAAAATACTACCCATCTTTTTACCACTTATGCCAATGAAAAAGCAGGCTTTATTCTCAGCGGAAATTATTATTTAGTAAATAATTACACCTACACTGATAGCTTTTTTCATGCTCAACAGTTTGCTACATTATTTAATGTACTGCATGTGTATGGAGAAAAGAAATTCGCATTAAGCAAACATTGGAATTACTATGTTGAACTGCATTTGCAACAAACTACAGGTGGCGCACCTCTGAATATTCCTGCATTTATTACCAAGAATAGAATTGCTTATGAAGGCAATTTCTTCAAAAATTTGTTCTTATCTACCGGTTTAGAAGCACGATATGTAAGCAATTATACTTCACCCAACTACTCCCCTTTCACAGGGCAGTTCTTTTACCAACAAAACCAAACACTTAGCAACAGACCCGATATCAATGCGTTTTTCCATTTCCGCATTCGCAGTTTCAAAGCTTTTGTAAGAGCAGAAAACCTCAATACTTTAAATCCTAAAAGTGGCCTAGTATTCAATCATTACAATTTCAAGCTACCCGATTATGCCGGAACAGGCTTTTGGTTTAGACTAGGCATTTGGTGGAATTTTATCAATTAGTTACCCAAAAACAATATAGCTTTCAACCATAATTGTAGAAGAATACTTTGGGGGCGTCCCTTCGGGTCGGGCTATCCGTTCCTAGTCCTCGCTCGTGCCTCGCTGTGCGCTATACACTTCTATCCCTCGCCCACTAATTCAGTTACCCAACTTCAATAGCAACTACCTAAAAATCATAAAAATCAAAGCAAGCAATTAAATCAATGGCTCAGACAATCAAATCCCGAAAATCCTTTAATCCTGCAAATCCTGATTCAGATAAAAGAAGGTCATACTAAGCCATCGGAAAGCCATAGTAAGCCATCGGAAGGCCATACTAAGCCATCGGAAAGCCATACTAAACCATCGGAAAGCCATACTAAACCATCGGAAGGCCATACTAAGCCATCGGAAAGCCATACTAAGCCATCGGAAAGCCATACTAAGTCATCGGAAAGCCATACTAAGCCATCGGAAAGCCATACTAAGCCATCGGAAGGCCTTTTTCTAGCGGAAGGCCTTTTTCTATCGGAAGGTCTTTTTCTATCGGAAGGTCTTTTTCTAGCGGACGATGTTTTCATTAACATTTATACACCATTACACCTTTGCCCCCTACCTCCTCAAATCGCTTTCACTAAAATCCAATCATCTAGTGATGTATCGAATAGAGTGAAGTGTTCAACTTGCTAAGTCCTTCTAGTCCCTATCGTCCCAAAATTCCAAGTCTCCATTTGGGCGCATGGTCTCTGACCTATGCCTATTAGTTTCTTCCACTTGCTATATAACTTATTTAATATTGGGGAATTAAGTAAGAAATATGAATGTGTCTCAATCCTGCTCGATGGGAATACGAATTGTTTTATTTCCAATATTGCAATCCCCAAGATTTAACTATTGAATCTGCTTCTGCCTTTGAAATATTTTTTGAAAAAACATTTTCACTATTAAATACACATTCCCATCTCACTTTTAAAGAATCTTCAAAATAACAAGTAATATATACATCTTCAAAGAAACTACCATCAATAGTATTATATCCCTTTTTTCCTTTAAAATGATTTTCTTCTCTTTTAAATTTTCCATCCTCAATTACAACTAATTTAGAACAATATCCTATACGTTCTAATGGCATCCATTGAAAAACGCCTGATAAATTTTTAACCAACTTCCAATCTGGATTAAGTAAAGGGAGTCCTATTTTATTCCTATTTGCATTAAACCCAATACCTGCTTTCGAAATATCTTCATTGTCACAAGATTGCAATAAAGTCAATAACAAAAGTGCGAAACCTATTTTTTTCATATTAAAAGATTGGCAGAATATAATATAAACTTTTAACCATTGAATAGAAACCTTTCTGGCGTATAGTCTCTGACCTGTGCCTTAACGTAACCGCCGTCGCAATGTAATGCGTTTCTTAAAACAAGCAACTCAACCCTAAGCTTTCATTATTTTTGTCCCTATATCTTTTTATACAATTTGGGTTAAACTAAATTAAAATTTTATCATTAGAACAATGAAATCATACTTATTAATTGCAGGTTTGTTTATTTGTAGTTTCATAAATGCACAAGAAAAAGGGGCTGAAAACCAAGATAAGAAAATAAAACCCTTTGGCGATAGCGCCTGCAATTGTATAGATTCCATCAACATTTACAACAGAACAAAAACAGCCATTACTATAGATATTCACCATTGCATTGAAAAGGAAATTATGGGCTATCAATTAAACAATAAACTACTTTCTAATGCAGATATTAAGCAACTAATTAATTCAAATACGCCCAAAAAACAGTTGAATATTTCTTTAAATACAGATACTAGTTCTGTAGAATACAAGGAGTACTATTATGAGTTAGAAAGGTATTTAATGCAACATTGTACTGCTTTGCAAAATAAAATAGCTGTAGATGAGAAACAAAATTATCAATCGGTTTCGAGCATTCCTATGGCGATGAAGTTTTACAATAATGGTTTGGCTGCCAATGAAAAAAAGGATTTTAAAAAAGCTGCTGAGGAATTTGAATTTGCTGTGAAAGTAGATTCACTATTTGCCTTTGCATGGGATAATTTAGGATTGTGTTATAGAAGATTGGGAGAATTGGATAAAGCAATCTATGCCTACAAGAAATCTATTGCAATAGACCCCTATGGCACTACCCCATTGCAAAACATTGCTATTGTGTATCAATACAAAAAGGAATACCAATTGGCTATAAAGGCGTATGAAAAGTTAGCAGAACTAGATAAGTCAAACCCAGAAGTGTATTATGGTATTGGTAATATTTATGTAAATAATTTACAAGAATATGAAAATGGACTTCACCAATTATGCGAAGCCTATAATTTGTATGTGCAACAAAAATCTCCTTACAGAACCGATGCAGAAAAGATTATAGCGCAAGTTTATTCTGTGATGAAAGAGCAAAACAAAGAAAAACGCTTCAGAGAAATCTTGGAAGAACACCATATCAAGTTTCAATAAACCAAGTGCATGATTCTAAATAAAAAAAAGCCATCGCATAAACATGCAACGGCTTTATTCAACAAAAAATAAACCACTTAAAAACTATTTATTAATATTTATTTTAAAAGATTGCTTAGTTCCTTTCTCATCGTAAAGAGAAAGTACATATTCCCCTGCATAGAGTGTACTTGTTTCTAAATAGCAGAGTGTGCTTCCTTGTGGTAAAACCTTTCTAAGTACAATTTGACCTTTCATATTTATCAAATTCACTTGAATATCATTCTTTATTAAATCATCTGCTTGTACAATTACATAGTCTGATGCAGGATTAGGAAATACTCTTACACTAAAATCAGTTTGTTTCGTATTTACCAAAATAGTATTTGAATAATTGAATTGATTATTAGCATCCAATATCTTCAATCTGTAATAATTATTTCCAGAAAATGGAGCCATATCACTATAGCTATAATCTAATTTATTGGATACTTTCACACTACCAATCTTGGTAAAATCAGTACCTACTTTGCTTTTCTCAATATCAAAAGACTTGGTTTCGCCAATATTAGCAATAGTCCATTTTAAATTATTCGATTTTGAAGTTGCAATTCCACTAAACGCAGCAACATTTATTGGTAGCGTACTGCCTGTATACTGAGTCACAGTTTCAGTTATCGATGTAACACTAGCTTTGGTATATACACCATAAAAAGTAGGCCCAACAATGTATGGATAAGCAGAGTTCCACTTAGCATCTACCGTTGTAAAATAGCAATAAATGCCGTTGGGATATTCTGGTGTAATACAAAACCTGCCATTGTGTTCATCTAAATAATCTGGTGTAGCAGTTGAAGTTGTATTGTATTGATAATCTTCTCTAAAATAACCTAAAGGATAAGTAGTGCTTACCGCTGGCCCAGCAGTAACTGTTGCCCCTGTAGAATAAGTGGTTCTAGTAGTAATATTTCTCAATGCATAGCTAGACTTCATTCTTGTAATAACGCCTGAGCCATCTACATTTTTATAAGCGTAAGCCCCATAAATAGGAAAGCCATCATAAGTAAAGCCCAAAAGAGGAGAATGTTTGGTGCTATCTAATGTGTATAAAGCATCAGAATTGTACAAATTACAAACAGTAGATTTCACATTTAAATCTAGTTTGAAAGCACTAGGGTTTTGGTGGTGGTGGTAATTGCCCATTGCAGGATGCCCTTTTGAACAATCAAATCCTAGTAATTCGCCTACAATAGCATCTCTATTCCAAACGCCATCACCTTGCCCACCACTTGGGCCACCAGCTAGGGCACCTGTAGAATTTTTCCAAGATACCCCATCTCTATAATCAAATAAGGCTACTCCATTTATAAATATTCCAATATTGCCTCCGGTAGTATTAGTGGTAGTTCCAGTTTTTTTGGTAGGATTCAAAGTAATTTTAAAAGTAGCGTTTTGGCTTGTAGCTACTGATGGATTGCCATCGAAATAGGGTCCAGTTACATAGGTTGGAATCCCTTTAGTGCGTATATACACATTATTACCAGAATAATAAACTGTTTGCACATTAGCAGAATCAGCATCATTCACTGGGGTAGAATTACCCTTTACATAGTGCCTACCTTTAGTACCAGTTGTATTTCTTAGCCAAGAAGTAATAGCAGGATTGGTTTGTGCAAAACAAACTACATTGATAAATAAAATGCAGTATAAGGTAACATTCCTTTTCATAATCGTTATTTTAAGAATTGAGATGCTACTAGGACGCTGAACGTTGTATATTCCTTCACATATATCTAAAATATATTTTTGGGATAATTGTATTTCTGGGAAAACACAAATTCTTTATCTGAAAGAGTTAATAAAAAAGCTATGATATCTACCCTTTCATTTGAAGAAAGTACAATAGGGTTATTTAATTGTTTAAATAAAGTTTTAGATGAATGAATCCCTGTGGTGTAATGCTTTAAAACATCTGACAACTTTTTAAATCGTCCGTCGTGCATGTAAGGATAAGAATATTCGATATTACGAAGCGTTGGCACTTTGAACTGTAAATAATTAGCAGAATCTTGGGTGACAGCCATTCTACCTACATCTTTCAAAAATGTATCCATGGGCAATCCATTATTTTCAAATTGGTTATTAGTAAACAATGGTTCTTTATGGCATGAAGCACAATTCTTTTTAAATAAACGATACCCATTTTCTTCTTGCTGTGAAAAAAGAGCTTCTTTATTTATTACACTATCATATTTAGATTGATAACTTACCAATGTTACCATAAATTGAGAAATACATTTTAACAATCGTTCTCCTGTAATACTGCTATCTGAGAATGCTTTGTAAAAAAGATTTGTATAAAGTTTGGATGATTGAAGTTTTGAAACTACATGATTTATTTTTTCATCCATTTCAATAGGGTTGCTTATAGGAGCCAATGCCTGCATATCTAAATGGTTTACCGCCCCATCCCACATAAAAGAACTTTGCCAAGCCAAATTCATTAAAGAAGGAGCATTTCTAGTGCCTATTTCATTATCAATTCCGTGACTTAAATCATGATCAATATGTGTAAAAGCAGAATATGGAGAATGGCAATTTGCACAAGAAATAGTACTATCTCTAGATAGAATAGGATCGTAAAACAATACCCTACCAAGCATTATCTTATCTTCAGACAATGGATTCTTAGAAAAATCATAAATAGGTTTTGGCCAATTTTTAGGAACATAAAACGAGTATTTATCAATGGAATTATATCCTGACAAGACTATAAAACCCATTAAAATAACAACTCCTATTTTTTTCATATTACGTTCTCTAATACAACATAAAATGTTTAGCAATCAAGCTATTTTTATATTAAAATCATCCGGTGTATAAGTAAAAAAATAGCTGTAACCTATTCTGTAACTCTACAAGCTTTTGCCATTAATTGATTGAGCATTACAGCTTCCTTACTAGGAGTCATTATATGATGCTGATTACTAAAATCTACATAAGAAATAAATTTTGCAATGTCCATTTCTATTTGTATAGAATTATTTCTACTCTTTACTGGCAAAACAACATTTTGAGAATTTAGATATGGAAAACGATAGCCACCTAAATGGAATTCAAAACTACGATTCCTACTTGCGCATTTATTACTACTACCTTCAAGCTTCAAATTAATATAACCACTTTGCCAGGTCCAATACATACCCTTCATAGGATCAAAATCACCTCCTAAAGCTCCAGACACATTTATTGTACTATCTAACCCTAATGTAAATTGTATTGAATCAAACTGCACATCAATAGGTATATTTATTTTTTTATTAAAGCTATTACTATCAGCAGCATTTATTAAATAAAAACTATTGGGGACTTTATGAACTACTTGGTTTTGTTTTAATAGTTGAATACTAGATACATAGCACTTAAATAAACTAATTGAAAGACTATCTTCACTATTGGCTAAAAAAGGTTCATTAGCCAAATTCAAAGGCTTTTGGTTATAGCTTGGCAAAAAAGAAATAGTGATTGTTTGAGAAGCACTTTGAGCAACAGATAAAGCAATTTGGCATACAAATAAAATATTCAAAAGAACCTGTTTCATACTATTTGATAGAGTCCGAATTACACAAATGAAAAATCTAAAATAGAATAGAACCCTTTTAATAAAAAACACTTCGCATTAACAAAATGTCAAGTTATAATTAGTGTTCTCTCTGTATTAAAAAAGCGGCCAAATCTTTCAAGGCTTGTTTTCTAGTATTGGTTACCGCAATATCATCTAAATGTTGGTATGCTTTTGATATATATTGTTCTTTTAGCTGATTTGCCCAAGCATCTACATTACAATCTTTGAAAATTTGCAGCATTATCTCTACTTTGTCAATTGGATTGGTTTCCATTAAATGATGTATGGCCGCTTTTTGTTCTTCATTTGCTATTTCTAGTGCATGTAGCAATAAGAAGGTTTTTTTGTTTTGGCGAATATCTCCACCCACATCTTTACCAAACTTTTCAGGATTACCAAATGCATCTAAATAATCATCTTGAATTTGAAAAGCCAGTCCAAGGTTTAAACCAAAATTATAAATATGATCGCAACTTGCTTCGCTTGCGCCTCCGATTATAGCACCAATTTTTAAACTTGCTGCAAGCAATACCGAAGTTTTAAGCGTTATCATATGTAAATAGTCATCAAATGATACTTTGGCTTGTTTTTCAAAGTCCATATCTAATTGTTGGCCTTCACAAACCTCACTTGCAGTTTTATTAAATAGATGAATTACGGCTTTTAAGTGCGATAAGCTTATCTTATTAACATAATCATAGGCCTTTATCATCATCACATCACCACAAAGTAAGGCTACACTATTTCCATATTTTGTATGTACCGTTTCCATCCCTCTACGTAACGGAGCTTCATCCATTATATCATCATGCACCAATGTGAAATTGTGAAAAAGCTCAATAGCGATACTCATATCAAAAGCATCTTCAGACAACTCTCCAAACAACTCATTACCCATTAAACAAAGAACCGGACGAACTCTTTTACCTCCTATTGTTAGGAAATAATCACCCGGTTCATATAAACTTTTTGGTTCATTAGGAAAATGAGCTACTTCAAAACGTTTCATAAAAGCAGCAACCAATTCTTTAAAACTATGCATGGGACAAACCTAAATAAAAAAAAGAATCTATCCGATTTTTTCTACAACTTTTAATTTTATAATTTAATATATTAGCAAACCAAAACCGAGTCTGTAAATTAATTAAATGAGTAAAAAAATAGACCACTAATTGAATTTCATAGTTGTTATTAATAGAATTGTTATGACTTTTTTTAAAACTAAAACACTACTAAAAGTGAAAGCTTTATGAGTTATTAAACATTAAAATTATTTTTTTTATTCGATTTAAAAAAATATTGTATTATTGCAATCTCTGTAATAATTATACTCAACCCTTTAATTTAAAAATGGTGCATTATGAAAAATAAATTTATGAAAATAGCTTTCATTCTTTTTGTTGCCGTTTGTGTGAACGCGACCTCATCTAACGCTCAAACTCCAGATCCTAATGATCCAGGAATTGGTGGTCCAGGAAGTACAAGTGTTGGTGGCCCATCTAACGATGGTGTACCAGTTGTACCATTTGATGGTGGAATGAGTCTAATGTTGCTTGCATCTGGTATAAGTTATGCATCATCAAAATTTAAGAAAAAAGTTGGTGTTAATTCCCTTTCTTATTAACTATTTGAATTTTATTAAAAGGTAATATAGCATCTTTTAATTAAGATACTAAAATCTTGTTTGAAATACTTTGAATCCCAACCAATTGGTTGGGATTTTTTTTGTCCTAAACTATTTATAAATAATCCACAAGGTTTCATTTGTCTAACCAAAATATTGCTTTAGACTTCTAATAAAACCAAAATTATTAATAATGATTTGTGATTATTCCTAACTACATTGTAGGACATACAAAAATGAAAATAAATCTTAAAGACTCTAACAACAACATTGCTCTTTTGCAATCAAATTTCTAATTAAATTCTCGGATAGAACCTCTTTTTTTGATTAACAAATCATCTCCATAGTGATAATACTATAAAAAAATTATAAGGTCAAAATTAACCTATAAGTTATTTTTATTGAATTGAATTGATTTTTCTGAATCAATTTTTACCAATGAAAAATAATATATGTCTAATAATCTTGATGCCAATTACAACAAATGGAGAATAAAACTTCGCTTGATCCCACTTTCCTGTCTATTAGTTTTTCTCACTTATCAAGCGATAGCTTTTTTTTTAATCATAACCACACTTTCATTTAAGATTACAGATATATGGATTTGCTTATTTGTAGTAATAGGTGCAGTATATTCAATTGTCTATTTTTATATATTCTTATTATTTAAGGTTTGGCTAAAAAAATATTGGATGAAAAAACCAGTATTTATAGTTAATGAAAGAGGTATTACAGACAAAGTAAATTACAAATCAGTAGGATTTATACCATGGAGCAATATTAGAAGAATTACTGCCTTTGCTTCTAAAGAACACTACCTTGTTTTTTCAATAGAAAACAGTACCGAAATTCTTGAAAAATTCAAAGGAACTAGCAGACAAAAAAAGCTTGCAAAACAGTTTAAAAAAGAAGGATTGCATATAAAGATTGCAACTAAATGGCTAGATGTAAACGTGAACCAACTTAAAAAAGTAGCTCAAGCTAATTTAGTAACCTATCAAAAGCAAAATGAAAAACTAAGTATTGCTTCTTAGGAAAAGATTATTATAGTAATTTATTATTTTAAAAATTCCCTTTATACTCCCCAAATATATTTCTTAAAGCATCAGCAATTTCGCCTAGAGTACAATAATTCTCTACTGCAGTTATTACGGGAGGCATCAAATTCTTGTTTTCTTTTGCTGCTAATGCTATTGCAGCTAATGACGCCTCAACAGTTTGTACATTTCTTTTGGCTTTGATATTTTCTATTTTTTCAGATTGAATAGCCCGAATATTCTCATCAATTTCAAATGGAGGAATCTCTGTGGTATCTTTAGAACTAAACTTATTTACACCAACTACAATCTTATCTCCTTTTTCTATGGCTTGTTGATATAAGTAAGCGCTTTTTGCAATTTCGTTTTGCATAAATCCTTGCTCAATTGCAGCAATACTACCACCCATACTATCAATTTGCTTGATTATTTCCCAAGCTTTTTCTTCTACAATAGCAGTCATATTTTCTACAAAATAAGAGCCTGCCAAAGGGTCAACTGTATCTGCAATACCAATTTCAAAAGCAGCAATCTGTTGAGTACGCAATGCTATTTCCGCAGCTTTTTCAGATGGTAAACTAAGTGCTTCGTCGTAACCATTCGTATGCAAACTTTGAGTGCCCCCTAATACTGCTGCCAATGTTTGAATAGTAACTCTGCTAATATTGTTTAGTGGCTGATTTGCAGTAAGTGTGCTTCCACCTGTTTGAGTATGAAAACGCATCATTAAAGCTTGCGGACCTGTTGCCCCATAATCCTTCATTATGGTTGCCCACATTTTCCTTGCTGCTCTAAACTTTGCTACTTCTTCGAATAAGTTATTATGTGCATTAAAGAAAAAGGACAACCTTTTGCCAAACACATTTATATCTAATCCTTTTGACAAAGCTGCTTCTACATATTGTTTACCATTGCTTAAAGTAAAAGCCAATTCTTGCACTGCTGTGCTACCTGCTTCGCGAATATGATATCCAGAAATAGAGATGGTATTCCATTTGGGTAAATTAGTAACACACCATTCAAAAATATCTGTAATAATGCGCAGAGATGCCTTTGGAGGATAGATATAAGTTCCTCTTGCAGCATACTCTTTTAGTATATCATTTTGAATTGTACCAGCAATTTTTGATAAAGAAGCTCCTTGTTTTTTGGCAAGTGCTACATACAATGCAAGAAGAATAAAACCTGTAGCATTAATTGTCATTGAAGTGGACACTTTTTCTAAATCTATCCCTTTAAAAAGTGCTTCCATATCTTCAATGGTATCTATTGCAACACCCACTTTACCTACCTCCCCTTCTGATAAGGGATGATTACTATCATATCCAATTTGGGTAGGTAAATCAAAAGCTACACTTAATCCATTTACACCCTGACTTAATAAATAGTGATATCGTTCATTGCTTGCTTCGGCAGTACTAAAACCTGCATATTGCCGCATAGTCCAAAGCTTGCCTCTGTACATATCTTTTTGAATTCCCCTTGTGTATGGAAATTCGCCCGGCAAAGAATGATGGGTTAAACCCTCTATTGATTGTTCTGTATAAATTGGTTGAATTTCTATACCGCTATCAGTAACCTTTTTTTCCATTGTTTATTGATATAAATGAATAGGAATAAAACATCCTTAACTTATAACGAAAGGATTGGCTTTTAATAGAAGTGACTTGTCAACAGATTTTTATACGTATTCACTCTTTAAACAAAGTAATAATTAGAACTATTTAAACCAAATTAGAGCAATCTTTTAGCTTCAAAACTTATTACTTCACTTACAATTTCATGAAAAGTTCCTCTTCTTTCATCGTTCATCATAAATTCAAGTATAGAACGATTCAAATCCATCCCTGAAGCCTCGGCAGGCATTACACTTGCTACTTGGTTTACAATTAATAGGTTTTGGTCTTTTAATTTTTTTATAGCATTCCAAGCTTCGGCACTTACATAAATCTGTTGAGAAATATTATAAGTAAATTCTTCATTTATTGTCATAATGATTGCTCGTTGCATATCTCTAGCACCATATTCTGGTTGACTAACTCTACTAATAACATTATTTAAGGTTATTCTTTCAATAAGCAAACTCAATCTCTCGTAAGCTTGTAATTGCAACAGTTTTGAGCCTTCTACTTTTTGTGCTTCAGTAGCAGCAGTTTTTCTTTGTAGATAGATTAACCATGCAACAAAACCACTTATTGCCACTGCAACAAAAACAATTGCTAAAATATTTGTATCCATAATTTGCTTCTTTCAGCAAAAATAGTGGAATGAGGTTCTATGTAATCAAGTTAAAATGAAAACTTGAGTGAGATGGTTTTACCAATGTGCTTGCTAACCTATTAGCCTTAAGTTACATTAACAAACCAAATGAATTATTTATTAAAAGAAATTAAAGTTTATCAATTCATAATTTGGAAATAATCAAAAATGAAAAATAGGTTCTGAATCAACTTCAATTCCTTCTGAAAGCCTTTAACCTCCTTCCGAAAGGCAATTATCTTAATATTTTATTATTAACCTTTATTAAAATTCTTGTCCCTCCATTTTATAAAAGGTTTTTCAACATAGGTATAGGTAAATACAGAAACTGCCCAAACAATCAATGTATAAACAAGCAAGAAGAGTACTTTACCAAACATAGATTTTGGGCTGAATATTATTTGGAATGAATATAAAATAAATGAAAGATGTGTAAGATAAACTGAGTAAGATATTTTGCTAATATGCGCTACCATTTTAAACCTCTTTTTCCAATTATAATAATTTAACCCTAGTACAAAACTAGAAAAACCTAGTCCAGCAATTGGATAATAAATTAAACTATAAAAGCCTAAAGAAATTGATTTAAACTTTATTACAATTGCCAACACAATTGAAATAATTGAGAAAACCAATATTTTAATCGATTGCAGTTTCAATGAAGGAAAACGAAATGATATATATGAAGCTAAAACCCCATAAGCAATAGCATCTAGTCTATAAAGCACAATAACATCTTGACTAGCAACATGAAAATTAATCCATCGCGAAAAAGTAATTATAGATATGAATCCTATTAAAGAATATAGAAAAACGGACAATTTATTTTTAAGTTGATTGAAAAAAATAGAACTGAAAAACAGAAATAAAGGAAACAATAGATAGAACCATTCTTCTATACAAAGACTCCAACTTTCTCCAAAAAATGATGTTGGTGGGGTTGTAAAGTTTTGAAGAAAGAATAGATATCTAAAATCAAAACTTTGCTTATTGAAGAAATAAGCTGTAATTAATAGAGACGAATAAATGAAAAAATACAAAGGCAGCGTTCGTAACCATCTGCGAACCCAAAATTGTACTATAGCACTCAATTCTAACTTTCCATTGCTTGAAATGAACAGGTTTAAGAGAATGCTACCAATTAAAAAACCACTTAACGCAAAAAACAATTCTACGCCGCCTACAGCACTGTACCATACAAAAGGAAAGTATTGCTGAAATATGCTAGAATAAGCATGGTAAATAAAAACAGACATGATGGCAATACATCGTGCTAAATCAAGTCCATAATTTCTATTTTGATGAGTCATTTAGTTTTTTATTCTGTGTATCAATTTAACCTAGATACTAGTTTATTTTTTTAGGTAATAAACTGAGTATTGTTTCATAGCTAGTAAATAATCCCATTGCGCCGAGCATCATTACAAAAGGTATAATAGGTATGTTGAAGCGATTATTCCAATCATCGCAAGTAAGTATTATACTGATTGTAAAGATTGCAAAAAGAGTAATAATAAATGTACAAATCTTCCTTTGTTGTTTGAAATATTTAAACAAACCAAATGCTCCAAAAAAATAAATAGGATAGAAAAATACTTTTAGATACAAGTTGTGAGATGCTGAATAGTAGTATCGTTGCATTCCCCAAAAAGAAATGATTTTTTCATACGATAGATGAATGAATTGCTTTTTGTTGTGAAATATATAGTTGAAAATGTGTATCAAACTATTTGAACCTGTATGTGAGGTTAATGTAGGTGTATTTTCCGTTGGGATATAACAAAGCACTTCTTTTTCTACAAATGGCTTCATAAAATCAAACTGGGCAGAACTATGCATGGCATAATTAAGGAGGGCGAAAAAACAAATACCCAAAACAATTGCTAACAAACTAGCTTTTATGTATTTGGCTTTATAAAACAGAACTAAAAAAATATAAATTGATATAATTGGAATCATCAATAGCCCTGTTGGTCTTGAAAGCAGAACTAGCAGTAAAATAAAGGTTGTGAGTAGCAAGTTTTTTATGTTTTGTTGGTTTAAAACAAAAAAGCAATAAGTAAAAAGAAGGATAAGGCTGCTATAAACGGATTCTGAATACAAATAAACCGTCCAAATTTGAAAGCTTTGGGTAAGAAACAATAATAAAACTGCTATAAAAGCTACTGCTTTATTGTTGGTAATTTTATAACTCAGCTGGAAAAAAGAATAGGAAGCTAATAAATTCAATAAAAGCTGGAAGATATAAACACCTACTATTTCATTACCCAATTTAAAGGAGATAATATGGATGAATATGTAAACAGAGTAAAACAAGTATTTATTATCTGAAAAAGCACTATGCTCTAATATGTTTTGGCATTCTTCAAAATACTTACTTGCTTCGTACGAGGATACTATTCCATATTTCATTAGAAACGAACATTGTACAAGTAGCCAAATGAGAAATAAAATAGAAAGTAAATACTTGTTTGAGAAAGTAATTTTTGAATTACCCATTGTTTTTATTGTGATTTATAAACTAACTATTCAACAAGTTTTAATGTTGTTTTTTAAAATAAACTTCGTTGACTGAGCTTTTTCCAACTTTTGGAGTATTGCTATTTAAAAAGAAAATTGAATCGACTTTATCAAAAAACAATTGGGTGAATTGTGTTTTAATAGCATTATTGCTTTGAAAAACTAAAACATTCATCTCATCTAAACTATTTCCAGCAGTATACCATTTTCCCCTGATAGCCGTAGTCTTCCAAAAGAATGAACTCTCGGTTTAGTCTCCCGACTACGCCAAGCGTTGCTTTTTTGAGAACTCTACTCCTAGCTGTGCATACCTACGCCTAGCTGAGAATTTATGTATCTTGATAACATTCCAAACTATAAATTTTATTTTCAAAATCAAACTCTTCGTTTATGTATTTGGAAAGCTTAATAGCTATGTTATTATCTATTCTATAACAATAATAAAATTCATCATCACCATCATGTTGAATAACCATTTTTTTTAATGTTTTTAATTTTATATGACTAACATCAATTTCATATAAAACAGATTCTGTCTCATTACTATAAACAGTTATTACTCTTTTTAATTTCATACTTATTTTTTATAACGAAGGGATTGTTCCCCCCGCTACCGTACCTGTTTTTTGTGTGGCTTCGCTAAAGTAAACAAACATATAAAACAATTAAATAAAATCAATTTCAAGCATATCATTAACCACTAAAAATTTATTAGTATTTATTTCCAATATTAAAACGCTGCTATTTAGTTCTAAGTAATAGGGCTTTAGTATATGTCTAAAGCTTTTATTTGGATGGGGTTACATCTTTATGATATTACAAATGTGTGCAAGCTTTGAATTATTTAGATTTCAAATCATAAATACTTCCTTTCTTACTAAATGTAAACACACTTCTATCGAAAATAAAATTTTGTCATTGGTTTTGAATGTGTTTCTGTCGGAAATAAAAAATTCTTGTCAGTTTTATATCCATTCCTGTCGGAAATAATTTTTTTTCGTTGGTTTTAAATGTATTCCTGACAGAAAAAAAAATTCCTTGTCAGTTTTAAATGATTTCCTATAGAAAATATTTTTTTTCTGTTGGTTTTAAATCTTTTCCTATCAGAAATATTTTTTTTCCGATTGGTATTGAAACTAATCCAATCGAAAATATTTTTTTTCCAGTTGGTTTAAAATGTTTTCTAGTTAGAAATGAAAATGTTTTAGTTGATTTATCTTTCAATGTATCTCAAAAAAAATAGGCATCCTAAAATTAGATGCCTATTTCTGTATTAATGGATTAAGGTATCGATGAATTAAACCTTTACTTCAAGGTCTCAGCCAACCATTTATAAAATTCACGTTGCCAAACCTGTGCATTTTGTGCACTTAGCACCCAATGGTTTTCTTCAGGAAGGTATAAAAACTTGCTTTTGATACCTTTTAATTGTGCAGCTTGAAAAGCTTGTTGACCTTGTTCAATTGATACTCGATAATCTTTTCCACCTTGTACTATCATTATTGGTGTATTCCATTTATCAACAAAATTGCTAGGACTTTGGGCAAAAGCTCTTTGAGAAACTACGTTGTTTTTATCCCAATAAGTGCCTCCCTTTTCCCAATTTTCAAAGAATACTTCGTCGGTTGTTCCATACATACTTCTGAAATCAAAAATGCCATCATGTGCTATAAAACTTTTAAATCTACCTTGATGCACACCCTCAAGTGCAAATACAGAAAAGCCTCCAAAGCTAGCACCTACACAACCTCTTCGTTGTTTATCTACATATTTCTCTAAGCTTACAGCATCAATTGCACTTAAATAATCTTTAATTACTTGCCCACCCCAATCTTTACTTACTTCTTCATTCCATTTAGTACCAAAACCGGGCATACCTCTTCTGCACGGAGCTACTACAATGTATCCTTGAGAAGCCATTAATTGCATATTCCATCTAAAAGAATAAAATTGAGTAAGTGCCACTTGTGGCCCTCCTTGGCAATACAATAAGGTGGGATATTTCTTAGTTGAATCAAAATCAGGAGGATAAATTACCCAAACAAGCATTTTTTTCTGGTCGGTAGTGGTTACATATTTCTTCGCTATTTTACACAAATCTAAAGTCTTGTAAACAGCATCATTTACATGAGTAAGTTGTTTCAAGGTTTTTGTAGAAAGCAGCAAAGTGTATAGTTCTGTTGCATGATTCATGTCGGTTCTTGTTACTACAAGGGTATCTCCTTTTTGAGCCACAACACTTGTAATATCAAATTGCCCCTTTGTTAACTGTTCTATTTGGGGTTTTACTTGGTTATTTTCTTGATATTTTACAGAGAACAATTGCAAAGTACCATCAATTGGTGCCCAGAAGAATAATGTTTTATCATCTTCACCCCACTTAAATCCTTCTACATGAATATTGTCGTAGGCACCCGTAAGATTGAAAGTTTTACTTCCATTGGATACTACTAAATCTTGTTTATCTGATTCAAAACCATCACGCTTCATTTGCAACCATGCAAGCTTTCCTTGTGCGTTAAATGCTGGCGCAATATCATAGCCTTTGTTTTGTTCAGTTAGGTTTTTAGTTACACCAGTAGCAATCGTGTATTCGTAAATATCTGTATTGGTGCTTATTGCATAATCAGTTCCATATTTCTTCTTGGTTACATACAATATTTTCTTTCCATCAGCACTCCAAATAAAATCTTCTCCCCCACCAGAAGGCTTTTGTGGACAATCGAAAGGCTCATTAGGCATTAAATCTTTTGTTTCTCCAGGTTTTCCATTCAATAAAGGTGCATAGAACACATGACCAAATTTGCCATCTTCCCAAGTATCCCAATGGCGATAATTAAGTGTTTCAAAAACGTAAGCATTTGCTTTTGGCAAATCGGGATATAAGTCTGAAGAATGTGTTTTCTTAACCAAAACCTCTTCACTAGTTAGTAAATATTTTCCATCAGGTGAAATTTTATCATTTACTAAAAGTGTATCTACATCTTCTATTTCTGTAGCACTACCGCCATTCAATTGAATTGTAAAATATTTTCTTTCAGATGAGTTTGCTTGAACATTTGGTTTAGTTACAGCAAATACTAAGTGTTTTTTATCTTTTGTAAGACCTATACCTCCTACTCTACCCAATTTCCACAAAAGTTCTTGGTTCATTTTATTTTGAGCAGATATTCCCAAAAAAGAAAATAAAGCTACACATGCAAGCAAAAAGTTTTTCATTTATGACATATTTAATTTAACAATGAAGTAATACAACCGAATAAGATATAAAAGAGTAGCAAAATAGCAGCAATTGAAATTAATAATTGTATTTTTCCCTAATCATCGATTAATTATTTTGTTAGAATTAGGATCTTTTATAAAATTAATCCTATCAAACCAGTTATTCCTTTTAAGTTTTATTTCAACAAATTCATAACAAATATTTTTTTGAAAGTAGAAGAACCTGTTTTTTTGAACCAATTTCTGTAAAAACAATTATCGATAAATAGATAATAATGCAAACGAAAACGATTACAATTAAAATAATTGCGATAAAACAGATTTTTCCTTCCCAGTTTTTGGTGCGCAATTGAAAGTTCTTCTATCTTTAGCCCCTAATTAAAAATTATAAATAAAACATTAATTATTCAAACTTGTAAATTAAAAGTTTTAGTCTATTAATTATTGTATTCCACTTCTAATAAAAGGGAACTAATTTAAATTTGATAAATAAAAAAAAATGGAATTATTAAAAGAACGATTCAAACTAAAATCTGATGCAGAAGGCGCTTCTGTAAAAAGTCTATTGAAAGACCATGGCGCGAAGAAAATTGGTGAAGTAACACTTGCTCAAGCATACCAAGGCATGAGAGGCATTACAGGTTTGGTAACTGAAACAAGCCTATTAGATGCTAAAGAAGGAATAAGATTTAGAGGTTATTCTATACCAGAATTACAAGAAAAATTGCCAAAAGCAGTTGAAGGTGGCGAACCATTACCCGAAGGTTTGTTTTATTTGATGCTTGTAGGAGAACTTCCTACTCAAGAAGATGCCAAAACATTGACTTCTAATTGGCAAAGCCATAATACAATTCCAGAACATGTTTTTGCTGCAATAGATGCATTGCCATTAAGTACACATCCTATGACGATGTATGTAGTGGGGGTAATGACACTTCAAACAGAAAGCAACTTTGCAAAAGAATATGCAAAGGGCATGAATAAAAAAGATTATTGGAGTTTAACATTTGACGATTCAATGAATCTAATAGCTAAGCTTCCACAAATAGCAGCATATATCTATAGGAGAAAATATAAAAACAACGAGCAAATAGCACCAGATAACAGCTTAGATTGGTCTGCAAACTTTGCTCACATGCTTGGCTATACTGATGAAGGTTTTCAAGAATTGATGCGATTATACATGACCATTCATGCAGACCATGAAGGAGGAAATGTATCTGCGCATACAACCCATTTGGTTGGAAGTGCGTTGAGCGATCCTTATTTAAGTTATGCAGCTGGTATGAATGGATTAGCTGGACCATTACATGGATTGGCAAATCAAGAAGTAATTAAGTGGATTTTTGAAATGCAAGCTCAATTAGGTACTGATTTACCAACTAATGAACAAATTGAAAAATATGTTCAAGACACGTTGAATTCTGGTAAAGTAGTTCCTGGTTATGGACATGCAGTTTTAAGAAAAACCGATCCACGCTTTACTGCACAAATGGAATTTGGTAAAAAACACATGCCAAATGACAAACTTTGTCAAACCGTTTGGAATATTTATGATACAGTGCCTCCAATTTTACAATCATTAGGAAAAATTAAAAACCCTTGGCCAAATGTAGATGCACACAGTGGTGCATTACTAGTACATTATGGAATGGTTGAATATGAATTTTATACTGTATTGTTTGCAGTTAGTAGGGCTTTAGGTGTTTTAGCTAGCCTTTGTTGGGATAGAGCTTTATCACTTCCTTTAGAAAGACCAAAAAGTGTTACAACTGAAGCTGTTTTGCAATGGCTTGATGGCAAAGCAGAAATTTGGGAATGATAGATTCCCTTTTTAAAATTTATTTAGAAGCCTCGGATTTTTTTCTGGGGCTTTTTTATTAAAAAAAATTACAACAAATTATAAAAAAATGGATTGTCACTCTAGGTATAAGTACAATCACTTTACTTTGCTCCATAAAATAAAATTAAAAATTACTTTATGTCAGATCAAGCGCAGCCTAATCAATTGAATATTGAAATATCAGAAGAAGTAGCTGAAGGAACTTATGCTAACCTCGCTATTATTACTCATAGTCATGCAGAGTTTGTAATGGACTTTGTAAGCGTAATGCCTGGAACTCCTAAAAGCAAAGTAAAAAGTAGAATCATTTTTACGCCAATGCATGCAAAACGATTCATGAAAGCCTTAAAAGAAAATGTAGAAAGATACGAAGCTTCTAACGGTTATATACAGGATTTAGAACAAGTAGAATTGCCAATGCACTTTGGTGGCCCTACAGCTCAAGCTTAATAGATTTAGTAAAAAGGGCAGATTAGAATTATATTATACCCTCATCTGCAAAACTAAAATATCCTTCGTGGCTTACGATAATATGATCTAGCACTTTAATATCAAATAAAAGTGCTGCATCTTTTATCTTTTTAGTTAGCATTTCATCTGCTCGGCTAGGTTTTAAATTGCCACTTGGATGATTGTGACTTAATATGATACCAACTGCATTATAGCTTAAAGCTTTCTTAATGATTATTCGAGGATCAACTACAGTACCCGTAATTCCTCCTTCACTAATAATTTCGTGATGAATAATTTTATTGGCATTGTTTAGATAAACAGTTATAAACATTTCGTTATTCTTAAACTTCAACAATGCTTGTAAAAAAAGTGCTATGTCTTTACTTTGGGTAACAACGTCCTTTTTATTTTCAGAAACGTTGCGCCTAAGCCCAAGTTCTAATGCAGCCACGATAGTAATTGCTTTTGCGGGACCAATACCTTTTACTTTTAATTCAACTAATTCTTTATAAGACAATTCTGCCACTCTTTTTAAATCATTATTACATGCAGCTAATAATTCTTTTGCAAGATGAACAGCACTTTTCTCAATTGTTCCATTATTAATCAATATGCCTAAAAGTTCTGAGTTGCTTAATGCGGATGCACCATTTGTCATTAGTTTTTCTCTAGGTCTATCATCCTCTGCCCAATCTTTTATTGTTGCCATTTTCTCAAGTTTTTTTATTGATTATTTTATGTTATCCCCAAAATTGGAATAAATAAAATAATTTTTAAGATGTGATAATTTATCTTCGCCAAACATATTACTAATATGAATCCTTCAGTTAAAATATTTTCAGGCACAGGCTCTCAACATTTAGCTGCTAAAATTGCTCAACGTTTCGGAGCTCCTCTTGGCAAAATAAACATTCAAAAATTTAGTGACGGAGAATTTCAACCAATATTTTTAGAAAGTATTCGCGGTGATTATGTTTTTTTAATACAAAGCACCTACTCTCCTACTGATAACCTGATGGAATTGCTTTTAATGATTGATGCAGCAAAAAGAGCAAGTGCATACAAAATCATTGCTGTTCTTCCTTATTATGGTTATGCAAGACAAGATAGAAAAGACAAACCAAGGGTAGCTATAGGTTCAAAACTAATTGCAACCTTGCTGGAATCAGCGGGTGCAGATAGAGTTATAACAATGGATTTACATGCTCCACAAATTCAAGCTTTTTTTGATGTGCCTGTTGATCATTTAGACAGTTCAGCTATATTCATTCCTTATATAGAACAAATGAAGCTGAACAATTTGTGTTTTGCTGCACCGGATGTGGGGAGTACCAACAGAGTAAGAGAAATTGCAAGCTACTTTAACACCGATATGGTGATTTGTGATAAGCACCGCAAACGTGCAAACGAAATTGCAAGCATGGTTGTAATTGGAGATGTGGCAGGAAGGGATATTGTTTTAATAGATGATATATGTGATACTGGTGGTACATTAGCTAAGGCTGCTGGATTATTAAAAGAAAAAGGCGCTGTTAGTGTAAGAGCATTATGCACACATCCAATTTTAAGTGGAAACGCTTATGAAAATATTGAAAATAGTGTTTTAGAAGAATTAGTAGTATGCGATACTATTCCTTTAAAATCACAAGGCAAAAAAATAAAAGTATTGTCTGTTGCAGACTTGTTTGCTATAGCAATTAGAAATGCCTATGAAAATAAGAGTATTACTAGTTTATTTATTCATTCTCAATTAAGAACAAGAGAAAAAAAATAAGAAGATATTGCCCTTTCGGTTAATTAATGAATACACTTTTTATATTCAGTGTAATTAAAAAAGTTAATCTATCTACCGAAAGAAGCTTGAAAAAGAAAAATCTTCTACAATTAATTTTTAGAAAATTAATTGTAGAAGATTTTTTATTAAATACATCTATAAAAGCAACTCGAGAACCAAAAAAAGCATCCTGATTTAACATCTCTATTTCTTCTTTAAACGCCTTTCTAATTGTGCTTGATACAAGGATATTGGCCATACTTTGCCTTGGTTCATTTGTTCGGCATAGATCCATGGGGTGTCCATATCACCTTCCTTACCGTTGATGGTGGTTTTGTATTCGTTGCCAAATACGCCCACCAATATGCTCTTGGGGTATTGTTTATAGTGTTCGGTCAAAGACTTTTTAGAGTACTCTTTGTTGTCCCATGCCCAGCAATAGAAAAATTCTTTGTTATCTATTGGGTTTTTGCCTAGTTCTATGTTCCACCATACATTGTTGGTAGCGGTTTGGGGCATGTAGTTGGGTGCGCCACCACTGTTTACTTGTTGCAAACCAATGATGTTTTCAAACAGGTTTTGGCTGGAAGGAGAAAATCGTCTGTCGGAGAAGCCATGAAAATCGAAATAGCCTAGCTTTTTAGATACAGGGGTATAAACTATATCGGTAAACACATTGCCATAAGCACACCCTTCACCGCTCAAAACGTGGGTAAAATTGTTGTGAAATCGAATATTGCTTATTAGATTGTCGCTTGCATGGCTGTAAATTTTTATGCCTGAATGGGCATCAAAACCACTGATATCAAGACTGGTGACGGTGCAGTTTCGGCTATCTAAGATATAAACTGGATTGGTGAAGTTGTGGAAAGAAACGTCTTTTATCCAACTATGGGTGGCACGGCATAGGTTGATGCCCGTGTAACCATAATCCATGATTTTTCCTTGCTTGGGGTCGGTTTTATCGCAGCCGTGGTGGCAATAGTTGCCGTCCCAATTGCTTTCTAGTCGCAGGTTTTCGATGCCAATTCCCATAAGCATCGGAGCAAGTGCCACCACTGGACGATAGATTAAGGAGATATTTCTGCGCAGCGGTTGCTTTAAACGGATGAAATTATTTGGTAATACTGCTTCTACTTCAACTAAAGATTGAAAGGATGGAGAAGCCATTTTGCCCGCTTCTAAAGCAGCAGTTTCATAGGTTTCAAATGCTTCTATAGGCTGTAAAATGTCTTTAATTAGGTTGCCGTCTTTGGTGGTATTAAACATTCCAATAAGGATTACCGAGCCCGCATGAAGCTTATTGGTATTGCTCAATTGAATATTGCGTTGTCCTTTTTCGGCTGCTTGGGTTATTTGAGCAACGATAGTTGCTTTTTGAATGGTATCACTAGCTACACCTGCATTGGTAGAAATAGCTTTTGTGAGTTGAACAGAATCGGGATAATCGATACCCCAAAAAGTCAATGTGTGCTGAAGGTTTAAGCTAGTTTGAATAAAAGCAGGACTCAACCAAGGCGATACTTGGAATTGTGCTAAATCATTGCCATTATAAAGAATTGTCCCTTGCTCGGAGCTACCTTCACCTCGAAGGACTACATTGCTATAATTGATTGCTAAGTGTTGTTTGTTGTTAGAATCGAGGTTGAAATAGTATTTTCCTTTTGGAAAAAAAACTACTCCCCCACCTTGTTTACCCAATTTATCAATTAGGGCTTGTACGGCTTGGGTTTGGTCTTCTTTCACATTGGGTTTAACCCCAAAGTTTAATACGTTCAACACGTTCTTTGTGATGTTGGGCAACTTATCTTCCCCATAATGATAACCTGCATAGGAGAAGTCGGGCAAGATGCTGGCTGAAGGATTTTTTTTGGACTCTTGGTAAATATTCGCTTCGCTCAGTTTAGGAGTTTTGGACGCTTTATGTGCCTTGGAAGAATTATACGCTTTTTGGGCGGTAGAAGTTGAACTAAAGATGCATCCTACTATGGATAACACGACTAATTTTGATAAATAACCATTTAATCTAAACATCATACAATTTTTCTTTTCTTATTTACTCCCAATTTGGTAATGAATTCATTCTAAAAATAATTTTTGGGCGTGCAATATATTGATACACTAAATTAAAAATAGACAATTCAAAATTTCAATTTGTTGAGGGCAACCACAAGGGATTGTCCCTATTATTATTTTTCTTTTTTTTGAACCCTCTTGTAATTGAATATATTTTAAAAGGGAACAGAAAGGACGTATTATTAAATACTATTTCTTTTCCATTGCTACTTCCAAATAATTGCACAATAATTTCTTTGCCACAGCAGCAGTTGATTCGGGTGAACGAAGATTCCCAGCAATATCTAAAGTTGAGAAAATGATTTTTCCTTTGCCACAAGGGATGATGCCAACACTAGTTCCGAGTTTTTGTGGGTAACAATGGTAGTTTCCTGCCACCAATTCTTCTCCTTCCATTTCAATACCTATCCTGTCGTTTCCGTTGCGCACGACAGCTTCATAAGGCCAATTGAGCCCTTGATTGACTGGCAATTCTTTAAAGAGCGGATGTGCCTTATTGAAGGAAACACCACCCAACCAGTTGTTACCTACTTTAAACGAACCCGTATATTTAATAGATGTGTTCTTGGCAATCAAATCCATCCAAGTTTCAGCTTTATCGAGAATGATCAGCGCAGTGCCTTCTTTTTTCACCCTGTCGATGATGGTTTGGGCATCAATTGGGTTGGGGTCGGGGGTAGTCCAATAGAGTTTGCAGGAAGCATAGGCGCTGTGGTGCTGGAATGTTGCCAAGATATTCGCAGGTTTGCCAGCTTCCAATTGAACACTGCCTGATACTGATTTTTTCTTGGTGTCGATGGCCATCTTTTGGCCACCAACTGTCAATTCGCCTATATCGCCTTTTGCCAAATCCATTTGAAAATAGTAGGTTCCAGTATAAGGCGGCACAATCATTCCTTCCCATTTGATGCTGTAATTGGAGGTGGCTGTTACATTGGGATGGGGTGTTGCGCCTTCATTTACAGCAACATTTACATTTTTTCCTGCTTCGGTAGCGGATTGTGTATTAAAGTCATATCCTGTATAAAAGGTAGCAGTTAGTCCTTTTGCCGTTCCCGTGGCATCACGCAATAAGTCGTTTGGCACTGTTTCTATGTCACCTCCCTTTGGTGAGCGGGCTACTATCAGCCAATCTAATTGCTTGGTTTCTTTGGTATAATCAGGTACGGCTTTTTGTTTTTGGTCTTGGAAGAACCCTTTTAGACTATTCCCAAATTCCCACACCGCCCCATTGCCTTTGATGGTTTGCGTTTTCCAATCAACGGCTAATATTTCATCGTGACCAGAGGCTACTGTTTTGCCGGCAGCATCTTTAAGGGATGTTTCAAATTTGTACATACCAGCTAAACTGTGTATTGGGACAATTATACTATCGGCCAACAGTTGTCCATATACATCACCACCTTTTACAGCAACAGGAATTTGTTTGGAGAATACGGTTTTGCCTGTAGGACTTTTGGCTTCTATCAGTAAATTGAAATTTGCGTTCAGGTTCTTTTCGTTGATTATATATAAATCTAAGGCTACATCGCCTGGCATGTCAACTACCTGTTTGCGAGGTTTTACGGCTATATATAAAGGTTGGTTGTAGTAAGCAAGAATAGCAGGGTCTGCTTTTGGGTTGCGATAAACGTCCACAACACCCGAATGATTTTCAACTATTTCTGATTCCCAACCATTGATGGCATACCCGTCTGTTACATTTCCTATCCTTATGTTTTCTATTTTTCTTCCTTGATGTTCTAAAGAAATAGCTCCCATGGCAGTGGTTAGAGCATCTACTGTTGGAAATACTTTCTCTAATTTCTTTTGTTTGATATAGGTTTCAAAGGCGTTGTATTCATCCAGATACATGGAACCGTCCCAACCGAGGTTGGGTTGTTTGTCAATATCTTTTTTGATGAGTTCCAATCTTGACGGGGTGGACAATGCCCCTTCTTCGCCCCAATACACAATTTCTTTTGTATTGGTAGTATAGCCATAATAGTTGGTTGGGTTTTTATAAAAGGATTGCATCCAAGTATGTGGACCAGCAGCTCGATGAAAATCATACCAGCCAGTTAGGTATTGGGTGGTATCGAATGGACGGGTATGCAGTTTGGCTTGGTCGTTTTTCTCAATGCCCTCAGTAGCCCAACCAGAAGTTCTTACAATTACCCTTGAAGGGTCTATTTCGTGTGCTGCCCGCATGTCATTTTTATGAGAAAGGAACAAAGCCGAGTCCACATTACGCATTTCATTGGTCATGGTATAAATGACCATACTAGGGTGGCTACGGTCTCTTTTTACCATTCGGCAAAGTTTCTCACGCATACAAGCCCTTGCAAAAACATCTTTATTCCCCCCCATATAATTGCCAGGTTCCTCGTAATACAACAAACCGAGTTCATCAGCTTTCTCCATTACAATCGGTGAACCAATGCATCGATGGAAGTTCAACATATTCAACCCAAAAGACTTTGCCAAACGAACTTGTTTTTCTGCCAATTCAGGTGTTGGAATCAATCCATTTACTGGCCAAAAACCCCAACTGATGGCGGTTCTTAGCACCATTCGTTTTCCATTTAATCGGTACATAGCATCGCTGCCAATACCAGCCAATTCAAACCAACGAAAGCCGAATACTTTTTTGTCGGTATCGATTGGCTTGCTTTTATCCACTAAAGAAACTTCACAGATATAGAGATTGGGATGGTCAACATCCCACAAGTTGGCATTGGGTGCATGTATCTTGATAGAGATGGTATCCTGCCCGGGTTTGATAGAAACATCTTTTAGTTCTGAATGAAAGACCTCCTTGTTTGGGTTGTTCTTTTCTTTTACTGATATATATAGTTTGGACTTTTCTGATTTAGCGGTTGCATTATTCAAGGTAATTATCGCATTGGCAGTATGGTATTCGGGAGTGTTTTGCATATACACATCTTCAATATAAACAGGATTACAGCTCACCAATTGCACCCTTCCTGTGATACCGCCAAAACCATGTCCGCCGGGTATCGTTGCTTTGCCCCAAGAAACATTTATCCAATCTCTCCAATCGAAATCGCCACCCGGGTCGGTAATTCTTACGGCTAATTGAACGGTTTCGCCTGGTTTGACCACATTGGAAATGTCCACTTCAAAAGGAGTGTTCCCAATTAAATCGTATCCAACTAATTGTTGATTGATAAATACTTCTGAACGATAACGGGCAGATTCAAAACGAAGCAACACTTTTCTTTTGGTGGTAGCGGCAGGTATTTGAATAGTACGATACCACCAGCTAACCCCTTTGATATCGCCTTCGGGACTTGATTTTTTCTGCAAATATTCTTCTGCTGTTCCAGGTACTTGTACATCTAATCCTTGATTGCTGAGCATATTCCAGCCGCCCGTTGGAGGATGCAAAGGCAGTTTAGCTACATCTACGGGTGGCAAAAACAGGTCATCTTGTTTCCAATTAGTGTCTTCGTCTTTCCATAGTTTCCAGCCTTTTCCCGATAAATCAGTTGTGATTCTATTTTGTGAATGAGCATTCATAACACAAAACAATAGGACTAAAAACAGTGAGTAGTAATTTATCTTTTTCATAAAGGCAATATTCAATCTATTACTATTTTAATAACAACTTATATTGATACAAAGGCACTAAATCTATGTTTTTAATCCCTGCTTTTATCCAATCTTGTTTTCTTGCTTGTTGGTAGGCATCTTCTACATAGATGTCGCTATCGGGTTTCATGGGTAATACTTGGGCGGTGAGGGTTTTGTTTGCTTTCAGCACATAGCCTAATCGGATATTGCAAATGCCTTTATCAATGTATTGGTCATATACGAGCTGATTGTTATTATTGTACAATGCCAATATATCGCCCTGATAATTGATGGAAGCTACCCAATCTTTCACCAAACTGTTTTTGGCAACATCGAAGCTGATTTGATATTTGGATTGGTTGGGCAAATCCAATAAATATAACTGATGCAGGCTACCGGGTTGGTTTGCCACATATTTTTTGGCTTTTGAATAAACCGTAATGATTGAATCGAGATGTTGGTTGAGTGTTTCAGTTGATAGTGTTGTAGGAATTGCTTCAAACACAACCTTTCCTTTTGCAATTTGCTTTTTGGCTTCCAATTGATAATGGAAGAAGCTATTTTGTGAAGGCAGTTTTTTAAAGTTCACTTCATTATTGTTTGTTGCAACGAAATTGTCATCTGGGTACACAGATATATGTACGCTGGAATTACTATCGAGTTTTTCAAAGTTGATTTCCTGCCCGTCTTGAAATACGGTAGCATCTGCCAATAGTAAGCGTTCCTTACCTGCAACTACTATTTTATTTGCTTTAAGGGCTTCGGCTTTGGTTAATAGGACAACTTGAAATACTTGATTTTCTTTTGTGGTTACGGAGAAAAAAGCAGTTTGGTTTTTGGGAATAGATACATTGTAAGTACCATTTTCTGAGTTGATGCTTACTGCTTTTTGAGAAGTTTGAACGGTAGCTGTATTGCTAAATAAGAACTCGGATGCTTCTTCGGCGAAGAAAACAAAAGTGTTGCTATTGTCATTGTTCAATTTGCAAAGGGGTTGTGCTGTGGCATAGTTAAGCACGGCTGTTCCCATTTTCAATTTGTAAGGCATTAGCAAATAACTATTGGCTGGAAAGGTGAATGGATGGGTGGGAATGTTTTCCAATGTGCCTGATTGGTTTTGCAAATGGATTTGAACATTGTTTGCGGCAGGCAATTTTAAATTGCGTTGGTAATTATTGAGAAAAATAAATCCTTCATTGTCATGCACCCTGATACCGACTTGTACAGTGTCCTTACTGTTGTGTGTTTTGACCATTTTCTGTGGGAAAAATGGTTTGCATTGGGCGAGCTGTGTACCAAAATCTTTGATGAAAAGATGGAGTAGCTTTAATTCGTTGTAGGCATTGGCGGTGATGCCCATTGAGGTGATGGGCGCATGAAAATTATAGTCGATGCGAGCCATATCGTTGGGATAGCCAGACAAACGATTCTCTTCTGACGTATAGTCTTTGCTTACGGGGTTGATGCCTCCATGAAACATATAATAGCCCAACCCGTTTAAGCCGCCTGCAATACGAGTGAACATGGCGGCGGCAATATCTTCAGGCGTGGTCACGATTCTACGATGATAGGTGGGTTGCAAACCGCCTGCAACTTCAGCAGCTATTTTTGGATAGGTGTTGGTGATGATGGAATCTCGTTTGCCAAAGAGGTCTGCACCAATATCGCTGTCTTTTTCCAGAGGTTTGATAAAATACATGGATTTGAAGAGTTTTTTAGTGCTGTTGCTCCATGGACTATCAGGATAACCGCCTACCGTATAAAAAAACTCGTCCTGCCCGTCGGGTCCTTGAGCAAATGCGGAATAAAAAGGCACATCAAAGCCTGCATCGATGGCTATTTTTTTCAGAGAGACCATGTGCTTGAAGTCGATTTCTTTTTTAAACTCCAATTCGTTTTCTATTTGAACACCTATGATGGGGCCGCCTTCTTTGAACAATAATCCTGTGGTTTGCTGGGCTTGCTCTTTGATAAAACGCTCGGCATATTTCAAATAAGTGGCATCATTGGTTCGTAAAGCCAAATTTTTGACCACCAACCAATCGGAAAAACCACCATACCGAATTTCGGCATGGCTCCAAGGTCCAATTCTTAGCCATACGTACACGTTGTGCTTTTTACAGAGTTGCAGAAAAGCCTTTAAGTTGTTGTTGGCAGTCCAATTGAAAACGCCTTCTTTTTCTTCATGAAAATTCCAGATCACATAAGTAGAAATGATTTCTATACCAGCGGCTTTCATTTTTAGAATGGAAGATTCCCAATCTTGGTAGTTGGTTCTGCTGAAGTGCATTTCGCCCATAATTGGAAACCAAGGTTTACCGTTTTTGATTAAATAGCGACTGTTATAGGAAAGTACCGTTCCATTCGGGGCTGTGTTGCTGCCCATTTTGAGGAAATTTTCTTTGATGGGATAGGTTTGGTTGCTGATGTCGATTGTGTAATGGGGTTGAGAATGGGCGATTGCAGAGAATCTTAATAGCAATACGATTACAAGCGCACTTTTTAGGTGTGCGGTAGTTCGAGATGGAAGCATAATTAAATTATTTGGGGGATTTTTTAGACCGATGGTTTTGTAAAGAACTGACAGGTCTTTGGATGTTTTGGGCAACCACAAGGTTAGGGCAACCGCAAGGGTTGCCCCTACCGTTTTACCCATTTCAATAAATACACATCGTTTTCACGCATGTCTAAATCTTTGGAAATGGATTTGTTTTTTGAAACCGTGATATTTATTTTCTCAATGGGTTCTCCATTGGTGGCATCTTTTATTTGTTTTTCTTGGGCTTTGGTCAATTGATTGGGTGAGCCTATTCCTTGATACACCGCATACGCATCATTGGCTTTATAGCCTACTTTATACACTTGCAATTCATATTTTCCGGCTGGGATATTAGACACATCGAGGTGCACTTTTCCGATAGTTATTGCTGGTAAATCTTTCTTGTATAGCACATTGTTTTTGATGGAGTCGTTTTTGTTTAGCACGGTGAAATTCCAAAACAAGAGTTGGAAATTGCCTTTTTTGTCCTTGCAAGCCCAAGAGGCAGAATCGGTATTGGCAATTTCGGTTTCGCCCAGTTCTTGCAAGAATCGATAGGCATGATAGGATGGCTTTTTGATAGATTGGTAATTTAATAGACCAAACCCGCCATGAAAAGGAGTTGTTCGGGGACCAGGTTCTTCAAAAATGTCTGTGAAAGTCCAGTAAGACATGGAGTTGGCAACTTTTTCTGTACCCTTTATTTTGTCTAAAATGAACGAAGCCGATTGGTAAGAATCGTGTACGGGATCGAAAGGAGATGGCGAAGTGCTCCATTCGGTGTAGTGTAATTCAAGGTTTTTTAAGGGGGTGGCTTCAATCTTTTTTCTGGATGCTATTACACCACTCGTGATGGCTTTGCGGTCGCGGGATAATATTTTTCCTTTTTTCCCGTCTTCATCCAATACCACCCCATTGATAGTTGCGTAGTTGTGGGTGGATATAAAATCAATGGGCGAATTGTTGGTGACACAATAGTTGATCATTTCGGTAATCCAACCATTGCCCGCAGTGGCAGGTCCTCCTACCCGATAGTCTGGGGAAACACTCTTTATTGCCTTTGCGGAATAGTCGTAGAGTTTAAAATACTCCTCTTGCGTGCCAGTAAAAAATCCTTTTAGGTTGGGTTCGTTCCAAACTTCAAAATACCAGGTTTTCACTTCTTCTTTGCCATAGCGTTCTGTGAAATGTTGGGTAAGTGCCTTGATTAAATCCGCCCATTTATCGTAAGATTTCGGGGGCGTTACATTTCCTTTCCACCAGAAAATGGTGTTTTCGCCACTTGCCAATGCCTTGGGCATAAAGGAAAGTTCTACAAAAGGCTTTACGTTGATGCTGAGCATAAAATCGAACAGTGCATCTATGTATTGCCAATTGTAAATGGGGTTTCCGTTTTTGTCTTCGAAATAAACGCCCATATCATCGTGCAATAAGCCATGAAATCGCAGGTATTTGAACCCGATTTCTTTTTTCACAAGTTTCAATTGTTCTTGCCAATCGGCACGCAGCCCTTCGTTTGCCCTACCTGCACCCACACATTCCTGCCAAGCTTTGATGGTTTGGCCTTTTTCTTTGGCTACATCCACTTTGATTGTGCGGACGGATGAACTTTCCGATTGTGCAATGGCTGTTGCAAGACAAAAGAAACTTAATAAGAGGAATGCAGCGAATTTCTTTTTCAAGATTTTTAATTTAATGAAGGAAATAAATATTTGATAGAGCGATATGATTTTGCAATAAATACTAGAATAAAAAGTTGCTTTTGGTGTGATTTGATGTAAAAGTTCTCATAGGTTTAAAAAAATGAGACGTTGATGCTATTATTCCAACTTAAATCTACTTGAAAGAGGTTAACAAACCTATTTGCCAACTCAAAATTGTCCTTGAGAAGCCGACAAACTAGTTTGCCAACTTAAAACAGTCTTCAAGAAGCCGACAAACCTATTTGCCAACTCAAAATAGTCATCAAGAAGCTGACAAAGTTGTTTGCCAACTCAAAACAGTCCTCAAGAACCTGACAAAGTTGTTTGCCAACTCAAAATCGCCCTCGAGAAGCTGAAAAACACCTCCATAATGAAGATATATAACGAGACTTATTGGCTTTAAAAGCATATTAGCCTCTTTTCCAAAAAATTTTATTTAAGGAAGCTATTTTATAAAGCTTGGTATTAAAAATCCATCAGATTATTAAAATCTGATGGATTTAATGCGATACATTCTAAAAAAAAGATTAGGTGATTGTGGTTTTTTACTAGTGTTTCAATCCCTTCTAAAGGTTGAAATGAGCTACGAATTTGCCCTCTGTAGCAATTAGTTATTTTATTTACTCTTACTGATATATTTATCTTGAAAATATTTTCTACCTGCATTTACAACAGTTAGCAATTGTATGAAAGTATCTACATTAGGATTCCTTTTGTTCTTAGCCATTGATAAAATGTACTCTACAGTGTCATTGTAAATAATTATCAGCTCCTTTTTTGCAACCTTCATATCAAATGCAGGTTGCTTCAATTCATCTGCAACTCTTGTAGTAAACAAAGCTTTAAAAGCATCATTGGTCGTTTGAATTTTGGTTACATATTTAGCAAACCCCAACTTAGTTACATGTGCATTGTATTTGGCATCTGCAAGGTTAACAAGAATAGAGTCCATAGCTGCTGTTTCCGCTTCGAAATTCTTATTTTGCACATTGCCAAAAGGTTTCAACATGTTTAATAAGCTTACAGCGGCATCTACTTCTGCTGGATCATCAGAATCTTGCGCCAATCTTAGGGCTTTCATGAAAACACCATAAGCCTTATCCCTTACTTTATCTGAATTAAAAACTTTGATGGTAAAGTCGTTAGCACCACCTTTTCCCAAACCATTTTGAAAAGCTGTACCCTTAGTGTAAAATTCTGACAAATAATCAGTTAATCCCGGATCAGTTAATTTGGCTTTGTCAATGTTTTTCGTAATATCATCTTGCAAACGTCCAGGCAATTCTGCCAATTCTTCATAATCAAGTTGCGATACATCTAAACGAGATAAAGTAAGAGTTATAAAATAAGTTTGTAATTATTAAAATTTAGTTCGGAGCAAATATAAAAGACGGAATGAAAACCGATACAAAATGTTAGCATTTCACGAAATAAATTTTGATTAAAGCTTAGCCTAAGAACCTTTAATGGGTTTTAAAACCTATAAACGTTGTATTAAGTGTTAAACATCCAATAACCATTCGTGCATTCTTGGCAAACTCCATAAACTACCTATTCCACATCAGTTCTAAATGGCGAGGCTGGCAAATCTTCCCCGTTAAACAAATTCACCACTGGTATTTTAGCCCAACCATAGCGAACAGATTTGGGGTTGGGAATATTGGGATGGGAAACGATTACTTTTTTGCCTTTTATTTCCGCTTCGGCAGGTAAGAATTGTTTGTCTTCGCCCGCAATTTCAAAGCCAATCAATTTGCCGCCTTTTGCTACCAATCCTTTTGATGCATACTTGAATGAGAGTTCAATCGTGTTGTTTTTTGTTTCAAAGGATTGATAAATAGGCCCCATTGCATCTATTTTTTCCTTGTAGGCAATGCTTCTTGCAGCAATGGACAAACGTTTTCCCACTGGTTGTTTTGCGGTAGGGTGAATCAAAGCAGAATCGCCACAATCTGTAATTACCGCCATGCCAACAGACTCCAATTTGTTTACCGTAAGCAATTGCGCTTCTCTTATTTCGGGGTTCATATCCATGTAAGGGGCTAATTGAACAAACAAGAATGGCAATGTGGACTGGTTCCAATTTCTTCTCCAAACATTGATCATCAAAGGAAACAAATAGCGATATTCTTTTGCTTTGGTTCTGTTGGCTTCGCCTTGATACCAAGTAAAGCCCTTGATGGCATAAGGAATAAGGGGGTTGATCATGGCATTGTACAAAGCACCTACGCTTCCTTGTGGACGATAAGGCGCTCTAGGTTTATTGGGAATGGTCTTGTTATTGGCCACTGCATTTGCACTATCCTTTAGCCATTTTCCATCTAACCATGCTTTCTTTTCCTTGAATTTCGCCAATACATTGGGGAAATCTTTAATGGCGTTTTGGTATTTTTCAATCAAATATTTTAATTCAGGAACTGATTCTACATCGGCACTCGGTGTCCAATATTCGGCTGCTGTGCCGCCCCAAGCAGAGAAGATAATTCCTACTGGAACTTTTAAGGTTTTATGTAGGTCTCTTGCGAAAAAATAACCCACGGCAGTAAAATCTTTAATAGAACCCGTGTCGCAAACCACCCATTTTGCGTTGGCATCTTCTACCAATGTTTCTGAGGCTTTGCGATGAATTAGGTATTGTCGTATTTCGGGATAATTGGCATTGGCCATTTCTTCTTTGGCATTGTCAATTTGTTTTGGCCAGGCGTTCGACATGGACATTTCCATATTGCTCTGTCCACTACAAACCCACACTTCGCCTACCAATACATTTTCAATTTTAATGGTATTTTCTCCGGAAATGGTCATCACTTTGGTTTTGTTGCCACCTTTTAGCGGTTTTAGTTGGAGCATCCATTTTCCTGCCTTGGCAGTAGTAGATACTTTTTGTCCGTCAAACTCAACAGTTACTTTTTCCCCTTCATTTGCTGAACCCCAAACTGGAACGGTTACTCCTTGCTGCAACACCATATTATTGGAAAAAAGGCTGTTAGGCTGGACAATAGCCAAACATTTTGTACTTACAGACACAATAGAAACAACAATAATGCTTCTTACTAAATAATTCATACGCTACTTTATTATCAATTTAATTCTAAAAAATGTTAAGTGTTTCATTACGTTTTGGTATCTGATTCAAACCTAGCAGGTTTAGCAGTTTATTTCTTTATCCATTCCGGCAATTTTCCTAATCGTAATTTCAACTGTGCTTCATACAACGACTCAGGAAATACTGGTTTCTCAGGTGATTCTTCATATTGTAATTGTTCGGGAATAAAGATGGTGCCGCCCGTAAACCCAACAATGATTGGTGCGGGCACTCGCCAAAATTTTTTCTTGGATGGCCAAAAATCGAAAGATGCAATTGGGTCATTGGTTTGTTTGTAATTCCATAAAATCAGGTTGCTTAAGTGGTTGGGCAAATTTTCATGTGCCCCACCCGCATGATTATCATAGAATCCACCAATAACGCCATCTAACAAGGTATTTCTTGGCTGAGATGAATGTGATTCGAAACAAGTGCTTGGTGGATAATAGGCTTTATAGATGACCGTGTTCATACTCGGTCCAGCAACACCCACAGAATGCCATTCACCAGCAGAATCGGTGATGTTGGCCAATAGGATATTGGTGCCACCATTGTTGCTAATGGCTTCGTGGCCGCCATTGCCCGTGACAACACAATTGATAACCGTGATATTGGCTCCTTCCCCAATAGTCATTCCCGCATTCATATCGGAAAACCGACAGTTTTTCACCCAACTATTCACTACGCCGCTCCATTTCCACAACGTAAACCCACTATCATCTTTCCATGAACGATGATGGATAAACTTGTCGTGCCAATTGCCCACAAAAGCCATGTTTTCGAGGCCAACTTCTTCAATATGCCCAAAGCGAAATACGGATATGACATATTTTTCGTCAATGGCAAAAGGAATCGGTGCATAAAGCTGAATCTGGTTATTGAAAACATCTTTTACCTGAAACACCATTTTGATGAATACCCCATCCTTTACTAAAGAAGTCCAAGTTGTATCTATTTCATGGATGCCCATTTCTTTTTTTATCAATGCTGGGTCATTGTTTTTCATCCGCAACTGAATCCAATCCCCAGCTTGAATATTGGTGGTTTTATCCATATTGAAAAACTTTTTACCCTTTTCCAAACCATCCTTCACATTCCCAAATTTGGTTGAATTATCCCTGCTTTTTGCTATAAACAAAGAAGGTGTAGACCACATTTTGGTACTGTCTCTTGGGCTCAACATGTTTTTCATAAACAACTCTGTCCCCCCCTGCTCGCTGCCACTACCTCTAAGAATAATATTGGAAGCGGCAATAACCATCTGCTCTTCATTATCATCATTTTCATTTACCAAAAACCTGCCTTTTGGAAAGAACACCACCCCTCCCCCATTTTTAGATGCTGCATCTATAGCACTTTGAATGGCTTTTTTGTCGGACAAATCATCGTTGGGAATAGCCCCAAAGTCAATGACATTGAATGTTTTTAAGTGTTTGCGGTCGGGAATATTTAATTCCCCATTGTGGTAGCCAACATAGGAAAAATCGGGTAGGATGCTCTTCTTGGGATTTTTCTTATACGCCTTGAAAAGTGGACTTTCCTTTTCAGCGCCTATGTCTTTTTGAGCTTTCAATGTTGTAGCAACAAAACAATAACCGAAAAAGAAAACTCCGATTTTAATAACCTTATAATAAGACATTGTGTACACTTTTTAAATTTAATACTGATTGATTTCTACCCAACTCGCTACATCATGAACCTTCACAGGATTTGAAACCCTATAAAAGTTGACCGTAGATTGGTAACTTATTATTTATTTCCAAACCACTACCTCCGCTGGACCAAGCAATTGATTACCGAATATTATTTTGGCATTCTTGGGGATATCGACAGGAATATTATCAGAAGAATAATTGACAGCAACCCAAAATCCATCTCGCCAATCAACCATTAAACCATCCGGCAAGCTATTTAGATTAATGCGAGCCTTTTTGTAAGATGCTGCTAATGCTGCCTTTTCAAATTTTCCATCATCTGTATCTACGCCTATATAACTAACCGTTCCTTTGCCCATTTTCTTAGACGTAGCAGCAGCTTTTGATGAATAAAACTGATTTGTGAAAGTTGCTATGGTTTCAGTTCCTGCCAAAGGTTCTAATACATCTGCCCAATTATTCCAGCTAAAAGATTGATTGTTGATGGATATCGACCCTAATTTATCATCGGGCAATAAATCAAAAAAGAGCAATTTATTCCCTGTTAATGCTTCAATTTTTTTGCCATAAGGCAATTCCCAAAGGTGGCCGTTCCTGTCTTTTTGTCCAGCACGAGCGGTTAGCACTAGATGCCCTCCATTGTTGACATAGGTGGTTAGTTTATCAATTAGTTTATCATCAACCAATTGATACATAGGGGCAACGATTGTGGGATAATTCGCAAAATCCATGTCCTCCGAAATAAAATCAACAGGGCAATTCAATTCTTTTAAGGAGCGGTGAAATTTGAAAATCACCTTGGCAGGATTCCATTTGTAGGTCTCAGGGAGAATTTCAGTATCCCAGTAATTATCCCAATTCCAAAGAATAGCCGTTTTTCTGTTTGCATAATCTTTCGGCATTTGGGCATTTGAGGTAAAATGCGTTCTAAGCGTTTGGATTTCTTGCATAAACTGGCTGTATTCCCTGCCGCCTACATTAGGCGTAACACCATCGGAAGTTACCATGCCATAGTGGTATTGTTCATCACCAAACAAGGGCTGTCGATATCTGTAGGAACAAATCAATTTGCAGCCGCCTGTGTAAGCACTCCATAACCAAGCCCTAATGATACCGGGATATGTTTGTGGGTTATAGATACCCCAATTTATTTGACCGGGTTGCAATTCCATAACTGCTGTAAATTTCTTTTTGTACCGAAAGAAATCATTAGCAAATGCAATTTTAGTGGGTGAACCCATCCTAAAACCTTGTTCACCAACCGCACCCATATTGGTATATCCACCAGACACAGGATAGATAGTATAAGCCAGAAAATCAAGGTCTTTATCATTTAGCCATGGATCTACTTTGCTATGAAACTGCATGAAGTTGGTGGTGACCCACTGGGTGGTATTGATTTGTTGCTTTAATAACCGAGCTTGAAACGAAACAAACTTTGAACATTCCAATGCATTGAACCTTTGAAAATCTAGGCGGGCATGAGGGTTTACGGATTGGACATTGGTTTTGGCATTGGGGAGGATTATTTGATTAAAAGATGCGTAACGTTGACTCCAAAAACTAGTTCCCCAAGCAATATTCAAACTATCAATAGAAGTGTATTTTTTCTGTAACCAGCTCTGAAAATGCTTGAGTACTTCTTCTCCATAATCAACGGTGCCGTAATGAGAGGGTTCATTGTCTATTTGCCAACCAATAATTGTCGAGTCATTGCCATAATGCTTTGCCATTTGGAGAATGATTTTCTCAGATAGTTCCCAATATTTTGCACTGCTCCATGAATAATGCTCCCTGCCACCATGCTTTGCTCTGATGCCGTCTTCTTTTACAATTAAAACTTCTGGATATTTCTGAGTAAGCCAAACAGGTGGGGCTGCAGTTGGTGTACACATAATCACTTTAAGTCCATTTTTTTTAGCCAATCGAACCGCTTCATCGAGCCAAGTAAAATCATACTTCCCTTCATCGGGTTCTAGCATTGCCCACGCAAATTCAGCAAAATGGGTAAACCCAAACCCAAGGGATTTCATGTTTCTAAAATCTCTATCCCATTGGGTTTTGTCCCATTGTTCGGGGTAGTAGTAAACACCTGTTTTAACTAATTCTTCTTGTTTGAAGAAGGAGGTTTGAGCAGTTGTATTGTATGCTAACGAAGCAAAAAGGATGAATGAAAAAATTGTTATCCTCATATATAATTTTAAATGCTTGCTTTGTTCGGTGTTGAAGGAATGCATTTATTGCCTTGGAAAAGGCTATTTAATCAATTCCGAATTGGGCGCATGTACATCTCACCTTAATAGGGTTTTGAAACCCTATAAGATTCAATAGCGACAACCATTTTTCCCTACCTGCTAGTTATTATTTATATAAGCCAACCTACCCTCACTCTCTCTACCATCATTATCTACTTTAGTAACCTTAATGGTACATCTGCCTATTTTACTAAGGTTGTCTAATTTTAAGCGGCTGCCACTTCCATGTTTTTTACTTTCTATCAATTCATAAGTTGGGGAATTGCCAACAGCTTTGTAAATGTTGAATTGCGCACTTTTGGCAACAGCTCCCCAACTCAATTCCAAAGTATTCTCATCATATTTTGTCGCAATTAACGTGTCAGGAGCAGTTACGATGTTTAACGCAGGAATAGCAGTTACTTTTATGATTGCTCCTTTTTGGGTTTGTAGGCTGATGAGGTCGTTGTTCTCTTTCTCAAAAGATAGTTTGTTTCCTTTTTCATCTGTAATTTTTGCTTTGCTAATGTTGGGATAATATACTTTGCATACCCCGCCTACCCTTGCCTTTATTTCAAAAGCTGTTGCTTGCCCATTGTTCCAAGAGGCAGATAATTCAAAATTTCCCCGAGCAATCAAGCCCTTATAGCTACCTTTTTTCCATTGGGAAGTAAGCGCAGGAAGCGGGGCAATATAACCTTCATGGCTTTGAAGCAACATTTCTGCTATTCCTGCGGTACCACCAAAGTTTCCATCTATCTGAAACGGTGGATGCGTATCCCAAAGATTATCCTTAGTACAGGTAGTCAATAAATTACTAAAAAGTATGTAAGCCCTATTGCCATCTTTTATCCTTGCCCAGGCATTCATACGATGCGCAATGGCCCATCCTTTGGAAAAATCCCCTCTTTCATTCAAGGTAACTTTAGCAGCATCCATCCAAGCAGGAGTATTGGAATTGATGATTGTACCTGGATACAAACCAACCAAGTGAGAAATGTGTCGGTGTTTGTATTCACCAATATCACCATATTTTCTTTCTTCCCTAAATTCTTTAATTTGTCCTGACGCCCCTATTAGTATGGGGTCTAGTTTGCCTATTTGGCTTTCAACCTTTTTTACAATTGGGTCTTTATCGCCCAATAAATTAGCCATCGCTAATAAATCATGGTGATTTTCATAAATCATTTCTTGATCGAATGCACAACCAACAGTTTCGTAGTTTTTACCATTTACTTTTTGCTCTGGCGAAGCGGAAGGATCAGCCAACAAGAATCTTTCGCTATTTGGTTTGGTTACTTTACTAAGAAATACACCCATACCTTTTATAGCGGGGTAGTCAGTATTTTTTAGTTCATTGATATCACGAGTAAAATCATAGTGATCCCAAAAAAGTTTGGTAGTAAAGCCTCCTGTTCCCGGACCTGAGTGCCCTCCAGGTGCTAAAATATGATAAGCACTTGCACCGGTTCCGATTGTCCACCCATTTCCATCTGCCAAAGGGGATAATTCTTTAGGGTTGTTTGTTTTTAGATAATCAGTAGCCACTTTTTTTGCCTCTTCCCTGAAAGCCTTATTATAATCAGTGTAAGCAGTAAACATTTCAGCAAGGTTGGTATTAAAAGCAGGCCAATAATTCATCTGCACATTGATATTGTGCCAATACCCAGATGTCCATGGAGAAACATCGTATTGTGTCCAAATACCCTGTAGGTTGGAGGGCATGGTTCCTTTACGGGAAGAAGCTATCAATAAATACCGCCCATAATGAAAGTACAATTCTTCTAAATACCTATCGTGAATGCCTTTTTTATAATTAGCCAACAATTGGTCGGTGGGGGTACTTGACACAACTCCTCCTAAATCCAATTGCACTCTGTTGAAATAGGTGTGGTAATCGGCAAGATGTGTTTTAAGCAAGGCATTATAGCTTTTCTTACTTGCATCAGCTATAATATTGGATATTTTTTCATGTGGCGAAGGGTTGAGTGCAATTTTCTTGGCAGGATCTATTTCTGTGAAAACACTGCTATCCAACTTGTAATTGGTACCAACTGCCACGAGTATCACCACACTATCTGCATTTGATATTACCATTTTTCCATTTCCCCCATTCGCATCATTTATGGCTTGCTTACTGCCACCGAAATTGATAATTTTTAACTGTCCTTCATACGCAATATTGAAAAATCCCATTTTACCAGATAGCGTAATCAAATCACCTTTTGCAGAAACAACCCCAGTTCTATAATCATTTTCTTTTGTTGTATCTGGATTTTTCAGATAAGGAACCACAGGGCGTACTACAAACGACAATTTCCCTTTAACGCTTGCCTTTAGTTTCAACACCAATACTTTGTCTGGGTAACTGGCAAAATATTCGCGGGAATATTCTATATTATCTTGGGTATATTTCGTATAAGCAACGGCATTGCTTATAGAAAGTCCTCGTTGATAATTCTTTGGTGAAAAATGATTGATATCTAGATAAATTTCTGCGAAATTGGTTAAGGAACCTAGTCCGTATAAGCCTTTATTGAGTAAAGTATTTTCTGTAATTTGAACCCTTTCGGTATCGGTACGTCCAAAAATACTTGCACCTAACCAACCATTTCCAATAGGCATCGACCAATTTTCCCAATCGGCATCGTAAGGTTTTCCTCCTGCTTGTATCTTAGAATAATTTGCGCCTCTGTTGGGGGCGGGAGCGTCATACCATAGTTTATAGGATTTTTGCTGCTTTTTTACACTCTGTGCATTTACAGTTGAGGTTATAAAAAAACCTCCTAAAACAAACCCGATTACTATACTTCTTATCATTTTCTCGACTTTATTTATATAACTTTTTAATTGGCAAACAATCATTTACTTCACTTTAATCTTGTAAACCATCACCACATCGGTTGAATATGCAGTTAAAAAGATTAGACTATCAAACTTTCAGAAGTTTGTTCCCAATTAACTTTTTGTTTATTACCCACCAAATCCACTACTAAAATAGCTTCGCATAATACCGATTTAAAAAATAATTATTTGGCAGGCCGCCTCAAATCAATTGATTTAGTAGCCACTTTATTGGTTGTAAAACGAATATCAACTTGTGAATCAATAAGAATAGTATTTCTTATTATTATTTGCTTACTTGAGAAGCAAAAAACTCAAGCATTTTTTTGTATAATTCCTTATAGACATCACTGTATTCTTTTGCATCTGCCTTATTCACTTTTTCCAGCGGGTCTTTTTTGTAATCATACAATTCCTTTGCGTATAGCTTAGAAGGGTCGAATGCCGATTTAGTCGTAAAGTCATTTATCCAAAGTGTAAAACGATATTGCTCTGTACGTAAACTATAACCCATTATTTTGGGAGATTTATAACCAAGGCGTTGCATCTCATCTTTCTTCATTACTCGCGGAAATTGGCTGATAGAGTAGTCTAAAACTTTTGTTTTTTTATCTTTCAAGATGGGAACCAAACTCTTTCCATCCAAATTAGTAGGGATTGGGACACCCGCAAGATCACAAACGGTGGGAAAAACATCGAGATGTTCTGAAAAAGAAGTGGTTTTGCCTGCTTTGAAGCCAGGGGCGGCAATAATCAAAGGAGTTCTTGTGGCGCTTTCGAAATTGGTTTGTTTACACCATTCGTCATGGTCGCCTAAATGCCATCCATGGTCGCCCCAAAGAAAAATCACTGTATTATTCAGTTGACCTTGTTTTTCCAATTCATCCAATAAGACACCCACATTACGGTCGGTATAAGAAACGCAGGCATAATATCCATGAACCAATTCCTTTTGCTTTTCCTTGGTCAATCCAATGCCATGCATTTCTTGGTCAATCGTTACAAAAGGGGGGATGTCAGTGTAATTTTTTAATTCTTCGGAGCTTGTATAGGCGATAACAGGCCCATCTTTTGAGTGCTCCTGAAATTCAGCTAAAGGCAACTTATCCCTGTCATACATATCCCAATATTTCTTTGGGGCAACAAAGGGTAAGTGTGGTTTGCCTATTCCTACAGCAAGAAAGAAGGGCTTCTTTTCCTGTATCAATTTCTCCATCTCATCCTTTGCGAGCAACACATCTACCCCATCATGATAGGCATTATCAGGTGCTTCAATACATTCTGTAGAAGGACCTCTTCTGCTCGAAGGTCTTTCATCATTATTGTTTTGACTATTTTTTTTCTCAGCATCAATCCCATTTTTAGGTTTTGCAAAATATTCTTTTGTTGAAGCCAATTGATAGTATCCATGAGCAGGCGCACCAAATTCTTTTGGATAATCACTTGGTTTTGCCCTCATATAAGGAATACTCCAAGAAATTGGATCACACTGGTTAATTGCACTACTTGGATGGAAAACCTTTCCAATGCCCGCTGTTTGATAACCTTGTGTAATTAGATATTGAGGTAGCGTTATTATATCTGGATTCATATCCCTCATCTGTGTATTCAAATCCCAAATCTTAGTATAGTCAGGGCGTTTGCCAGTCATCAAACTTGCTCTGGTAGGTCCACAAACAGCTTGTTGACAATAGTTACTCATGAATACAGTACCCATCTTTGCCAAGCGGTCAATGTTTGGGGTCTTAACCAATTTATCGCCATAGCAACCTAAAATTGGTTTCAAATCATCCACAACGATGAACAGTACGTTTGTTTTCTTTTCTTTTTGTGCAATTAAGGCAACAATTGGTGTAAGCATCATGAGCACTACCAAATAAATCCACTTTTTCATTTTATTTATTTTTAAACCACTACTTATAAATCAATTATTAATCTTCACTTGGTTAGCTGAGAATCAAAGTACTCAAGCATTTTCTTGCTCAATTCATTTTGGATATTGCTGTATTTTTTTTCATTTACTGCGTTTATTGTTTCCAATGGATCAACTTTATAATCATATAATTCAGTTCCCACAACAAAATCCTTATTAAACGGCTGGGTACTTCTAAAACCATTGCCCATCCAAATCGTATATCTGTATCGATTGTCCCTAATTGAATATCCCATTACATCTGGAGTACCATTATCAATTTTTTTAAATTTTAAACCAGCCCCACTTCGAGGATATTGACTTACTGAATATTCTTTTACCACCGCCTTATTGTCTTTTATTAGTGGAACAAGACTTTTTCCATCTACAATGTCAGGTATTTTAACGCCAAGCAAATCGCATAAAGTTGGAAAAATATCTAAATGTTCCGTCATGGATTTTGTGACACCGTGTTTGTAACCTGGAGCGGCAATAATTAAAGGTGCATGAGTTGCTTGTTCGAAGTTAGAGTGCTTGCACCAAAGGTTATGGTCGCCCAAGTGCCAGCCATGATCACCCCAAAGAACAATGATTGTATTATTGGTAAGTCCCAAGGAATCGAGTGTATGTAATAATATTCCCACTTGTGCATCTGTATAAGAAACAGCCGCATAGTATCCGTGTATTAACTCTTTTTGTTTTGTCAAAGGCAAAGTCAATCCCCAAGGCTTTTGGTCGGTGAACGAAATCAACTCTGGAATATCAGTATATGCCCTCATTTCCCCCACAATGTGATATGCTATGTCCACTGTATTTTTAGATTTTTCTTGAAATTTGGCAACAGGCATATCTTCCCTATTATATAAATCCCAATATTTTTTGGGTGAGGCAAACGGGAGATGTGGCCTAGAAAATCCAACTGCAAAAAAGAAAGGCTTTTCTGGTGTCTTACTTAAATTAATCAAAATATCCTTTGCCTTCAATGCATTTGCGCCATCATGGTAGGCATTATCTGGCAGATCCAAACACTCGGTTGTCGGTCTAACATGATCAGAAACGTATTGGATTAAATCCTTACCAGAAATACCTTTTACTTCCGCTTCTTCAGTAAACTTGGCTGCTTGTTTCTTACATTCTGGAGATTGATAATCCCTATTTATAGGCAACCCTGTTGCCTTATCATAATACTCATTAGAATTTTGATAATAAGGAACACTCCAAGAAGGTTTGTCAAAATTCTTATCAACAGCTCTTGGATCATAAATTTTTCCGATGCCTTGAGTAGAATATCCTTGTGAAATCAAATATTGAGGCAAGCTTAGTATATCTGGATTTACATTACGCATTTGTGTTTTTAAATCCCACACTTTCGTATAGTCAGGGCGCTTGCCAGTCATCAAACTTGTTCTTGTAGGGGCGCAAACAGCTTGTTGACAATAGTTACTCATGAATACAGTACCCATCTTTGCCAAGCGGTCAATGTTTGGGGTCTTAACCAATTTATCGCCATAGCAACCTAAAATTGGTTTCAAATCATCAATAGCAATAAATAGAACGTTTGACTTTTTCTCTTGCTGCGCAGTTAATACGACAAAAGGCATTAGCATTATAAACATTTGGAAGTAAATCCATTTTTTCATTCTTGTCTCTTTAAAAAATACAAAATCTACACACTGAGTATATTCACAACTCCATTTATTACCAGTATAAAAACTAAAATTCATAAAAAGTTTTTTTACCCTTTCTTATTAAATTCAACAATAAAGAAACAAGACATTCATCTCAAAAAATTCTAAAAATCACATTGCACCACTTCTATTTGGTTGTTGTTTACCAACGAATCGACTTATATAATTGCGGCTTGAGTGGTACAATATTTGGCAGAAACCCATTAAGGGGAAATATTATTTGGCATTTTTTATTGTTGACCAAAACCAGAAAGCCCAGTCTGAAAAGTTATTAGTATCATAAGGATGCTAACGGAAATGAAAACTCTTTTTTCAATCATATCATTATGATTTTGCGACGAATGCTCGAATGAAATGAATCGTACCGTTATTTGAATCTCAATTTGGAACAAATTATTCGTGCATTTGTGGCGACTAAATACATGTTAATTACTCCGCTTTATAAATAAGCTTTACCTCTCCTGCTACCAATGGCTTTTGTAATTGAATACCAATGCGGGTGAAAACGGGTTGGTTTTCTTCTATTTCTTCAGAAACAATTTTGAGGGCACATGGGGCTTGGATGGTCACCAACAATTTTCCCTTTTCCCCTTCTAATAAAAGTTGCGTATCGTTTAACTGTTTCCATTTTGCCCGTGTCGTTAAGGCTGTTTCAAATAGTTGCGGGCTAGAAAAGGAAAAAATATCTGTCACCTCAAGATCTCCTTTTTTTGTCCTGTCATACATAAATTTCCTTTCAAGCTTCTTTAATGTAGCAACCGGGTATGCCGAAGCAATATCCATAATCAATAAGTCTTTATCCTTGCTAAAGTCTGTTTTTACAACCTTAGTTTGGGACATTGCTCCAGCTTGCTGTTGCACCCCAGCCACCAAAGGAACAGGATGACCGAAAGAAGCAAGCGACTTAAAAAGCGTGTATCGTTCGGCAGAGAAAGTTTTGGAATTGTAACCATTAGGCCCGCCAGGGTCGCCCATCAACATTTCATTTCCCAAGACCAACGAATAAGAACCCATCGCATTATGGTTATGCGCCTCATTGTTGGTTCCTCCCTTAATGGCCACTCCCATTGCCTGTTTATCCGTGGCATCCTTTGGTCTGCATATTAGTACCCCCGTTTTTTCAAAGTAGGACCGAATTTGATAGCCTTTGTTGATGTTATTGTCTGTAGAAGTTTTCGTTAATAATGGGTTGGAAAACATTTTGATACATTCAAATACAAGGTCATTGGAGTTATTGATAGCCACCTCTTCATATTTTTTAATACCCAACCCCAAACTCTTGTTGCAATACCAAATAACATTCCCATTTGCCTTTGTACCCATTTGGCAATCGGAAATTGATGGCCAGACATGATTGATGATTTCGAGATTGATAGGATAAAGGGCAATATTTTTCATTTTAGGACTATTGAACAAATCTAGTTTGTTGTCCGTGCCAACCAACAAGAATTCCCTGAGTGAAATAAAGTTGCCAAAACCATAATTGTAGTAGCCCATCCCTTCTGTACAATAGCCATCGTCGGCATATCCTGCCAAATAGTTTTGTGAATAACGCTCGGCAATGGCTGCAAAAACTGCTCTGTCATATTTATTAGGAAGCACCGCAAAGGCAGCACCTGCAACGCCAGAGAGACAGACCGCATTCCAATTGTTTGTCGTGGTAAGCCACCAATGGTTTTTCTTGGTTTTAAATGTTTCTAGTACCGGGTCAAAAATTCTTACCTGCAAGGCGGCTTTTATGTTTTCTTGAGTTTGAGGTGATAATTTATTGCCCAATAAATAAAGGGTTTGGGATAGATAGTTGGCCATTTTAGCCGCATTCAAATCCACATCGTATCGTTTGCCATAATAATTTACATAATCCTTGTCGTGAGAGGGTAAAGTCCAAGATTTTTGTTGAATCCATTCGTTTACAACAAACTCAATCATTTTGATAAAGTTTCCTTTGTTTTCCAAACACTCGGCAATCACAAACTGTGGTAACCAATTATTTCTTCCCTGCATCATTTTATCAGCATTTTTTCTGACCCCTTTTTGCTGGTATTCCATATAGAGGTCATCATCCCATTTAGGAAAGTCGTCAATCTTTAACTTGTTGACCTTTTCAATAAATGCATCATACTTTATTTGTGCTGCTATCTTATTCCATGCTTGCCTATTGGAAGCAGGTTCTCCTAAACCTCTGGGTTTGTCGATAACGATTTTTACCAATTGATTTACCCGAACGGAATCAAGAAATTCCAATTCTGCTACTGGTTTGCTTAAATCACCATGTGTTTCAGTTTCAACTACCTCATTATTTTTCTGATTTTGTGCCTTTGTTACTGTTGAATAAAAAGTAAATACTACAACTATGTAAATCCAAATTTTCATACTTCAATTATTTTATCTATTCTTTGAACTTTTTGTAAGACATTAAAACCCTACCATAATTTTCAACAATTTTTTTTCAACTACATAACAATAAATCTAAAACCTATAGTCTTTAACTTTTCGCAAAAGACTTTTACGACCCATTTTCCTTTTCCACATTTTGAAAGAAGTAACATCCATTAGACTATAAAATTTATTTACTTTTATTTTACTATTGTTGTAAAAAATGTTTGGCATAATTCACCTTCATTCTGTCCAATGTTTGTGCGTGCTGTTTTAATCGAGCTATAAAATTTGAATAGTCTTTTTTAATTATAGGCGTCCAAACAGCTTCTGCCAATGCTGCCATCCTTGGCAAAGCCATATATTCAACATTTGGAAAGTCTGGTATAAACTCTGTCCACACACAACCTTGAGCGCCCACAACGTATTTTGCTTCTTCTTTAGTCAGTTCTTTAGGTGTAGGATTGAAAGCATATACTGCATCCAATAGATTATAACCATGAAAGGAATAGGGTTCATTAATCGTATCCTTAACCTGATAAAAATCGAAGTAACAAGGTTTTGTTGGTGTCATGACAACAAAGTGTTTTTCTTTTGCCGCAAGAATGCCCCCTTTAGTTCCTCTCCAACTCATTACTGTTGCGTTTGGAGAAAGCCCTCCTTCCAATATTTCGTCCCACCCAATGATTTGTTTTCCCTTTGAGTTGACATATTTTTCCATACGATTTACAAAATAGCTTTGCAACTCATTTTCCCCACTTAATTTCTCGTCTGCTATCCGTTTCTGGCATTTAGGACAAATTTTCCAACGGTCTTTAGGACATTCATCACCGCCAATATGAATGTATTTCCCAGGAAACAAGTCCATCACTTCTGATAGAATATCTTGTAAGAAATGAAAGGTAGAATCGTTACCCGCACAATACACATCTTTTGAAATACCCCATGAAGTCTTGGTTTCAAAAGGACCGCCCGTACAGGAATATTGCGGATAAGCAGCAAGTACAGCTACCGAATGACCAGGCATTTCAATTTCTGGGAGAATGGTAATATGTCTCGTAGTGGCATAAGCAACTATTTCTTTAATATCGTCTTGCGTATAAAGACCACTACTAGGTATGCCATCAAATTTCTTATCTCTCGGACGACCTATTGCAGTTTCCTTTCTTTTTGAACCAATAGTGGTTAACAAAGGATACTTTTTTATTTCTATCCGCCAACCTTGGTCATCAGTCAAATGCCAATGAAAGGTATTGAACTTATACATGGCCAAGTAATCAAGGTATTTTTTAATCTCTTCTTTAGTAAAGAAATGACGGCTACAATCAAGCAACATGCTTCGCCATTGATATTGCGGGGCATCGACAATATTGGCACAAGGAATAGTCAATTTAACATCTCCATTGCTATTCAAAGGCATGAGCTGAGTTAGGGTTACAATTCCATAAAAGATACCTGCATTGTCTTCAGAAACTAGGATGATTTTATTTTTATTCATCTTCAAATCATAACTCTCCTTCAATCCAGTTTTTGAGGTTGATGGATTGATAGAGATATAATTTCCTTTCTTTGGAATAGAAGAAACAACTGCTAACCGAAAATGAACATTGGATTGTAGATAATTATTCAGGTAATCCACTTCGGACTTGAACATATTATCAGTCATCACTATTTTAGTTTTAGCATTTAAAACGAACTCTTCATTCGTGCGACTCACTTCTTTTGGCAAGGGTATTAATGGCAATACAGCTGTTGAAATCTGCGAATAACTAATGGAGTCTATAACTACCATTGACAATAACAAAATAATATTACGCATAATTATAAATTCATAAAAGAAGAAAAGTATTTATTAAAATTTCATTCAATATCCTAATGAGAATTCTTAATCTGCAAATAATAAAACAAAGCCCAATCTTGATCATTTGCAAAAGGGTCATAAAACTTGCCTGCTTTACCATTAACAGTCAACGGATATAGATAGGCACAAGATGCCCTTCCATCTTCCTTAAAATTCAGCAAATTGTTTTCTACTATCCTGTTTGCTCTTTCCAAAAAGCTTTTATCGCTTGTGCATTCATAATATTTCTTATAAGCTATTGCGGTTAGTGTACTCCAATATTGTGGCATTGTTTCGCCCCAACTTGCTCTTTTCCCAAACCAATACCCATCCCAATGACGGATGGCAATTTCATTTAAGTGTACATCGGGTTGCTTACCCGAAAAGGCTTCCAAGGAATGCATCTGTAGTTTTGCCTCTTCCAAATACTTTTGGTCTTTGGTAACCGTAAATAATTCCAACAAAAACAATACAGATGGTGCGACTATTGATTGCTCGTAATTGACTTCAGACTTGGGATAATAAATACTGTTTTTGACCAGACAATCACCCATTTTTATGAAGTCACTAAGGAGGGTATCACATTCATTTTGTAAGCCCGCCTTTTTCAATAAGACTATTCCTTCCTGCAATGGAATTCCGATGGCATAAAACTGATAACCACAATGTTTATAAAACGACTCAATCGTAAAATAGTAATCCTTTATAAAGTTGGTTTGTCCTGTAAGCTTATACATCTGCAAATAAAGATCTGCCACCCAAGGATAATTATAACCTCTATGACGACGTTCCTTATGGGTAACATTTGAAAACACCTGATAGTCGGGTGCTTGCAATTTATTTCTTACAAAACTGACATATCGCAATAAGGATTGGTAAATGCTTGAGTCTTTATGTGTTTGCAACCACTTAGCTATGAATACTCCCATTCCCAAACGTTCCCTACCCTCATTTCTGTCAAGAGGTGATACAAGGTGGTTTATGTTGATTAAAATAGAATCCACTTCATTGTCATAAACCATATATGCCCCATAACGAGGGTCATTAGTATCATTCATCTGTTGATGGTCAACAATAAAATGAACCCTTTTGTCAATCAGATTTTGTGGGGAACTAATCACTAAGTAGTTGATAAGGGTTTGCTTATTATCACCGTATTTAATAGGCATTGAATGTTCGCCCAATTGAGCCGTAGGAAGCGTAAAAATTTTGTTTTTCAGTGTGATATTAGCATCAAGTTTTGCTTTGACGGATTCATTTTGGTTCATCACATATTTATCTGCTTCTACCCGTAAGAAACCCAATGTTTTGGCTATTGCAAAAAAATCATTCCATCCATTATGCCAAAACAATTTCCATTGAACCGTATATTCTTCATTCGGTTTCAAGGAAATCGTAGGCATGTTGAGCAGTATTGTTCCTCTTGTATTACTACCTTTATAATTACCTCCACCTTTTACACCCCTATTTTCTATGGAATAACTTCCCATCGCTCCTTTTGTAAATACGAGACCTAAATGTGGTCCTTCTCCATCCATCCTGATGGCATTTACATAAGAAGAATTCAATCCAGGCCATATATGTACATTACAACGATAAGTAGCACATGTCTTAGAATCCGGATAATTATCATTAAAAGGGGTATAGATGCTTAGACTATCAATGGTAATTGTTTTATCTGTTGTATTACGAAAATGAAACGTTTCAGTAAGGTATTTTCCTTCTTCCAAACGTTCTATATCCACCGCAAGATGCTTTGTTTTGTATTGTAAGATAGCAGTATTGTTTGTTGTCGATTTATCAATGGGTATTGTCCAAGCCCCTGCTTCTGAAGCTATTGAATACTTACCCATCCCCCAATCCTGAACTTCCTTTTGATAGGTGGGGATGGAATCGGTTGAAGAGAAAATCCAATTCATTTTGTATTCATCTATGGGATTAACAATGGAAGATATTGCCCCAGTCTTATTATTAAAAGTGATAGAGAATTGTGCTTTTATGGAAAATCCAAACATTAAAACAAATGCGAGTAAACTAATTTTTTCCATAATTAAAATACTTTTAAAACCCAATGATTGAAAACACACATACTTCCTGAATTGGACTCTAATAGATTTAATTGCAATTTCACTTATGTTGTAAGGGCAACCACAAGGGATTGCCATTACGATTGGGACTGTAGGATTTTGGGATTTTTTCCAATCGGAATTTGACAAAGGGGAACTAATGGTTATTACTCAATTTCTCATTTCCACTACCTCACAATAAACCTACATACCAACGGCATTAATGTCTCACTGTAAACTTTTGCAACACAGATTCCTTTTGAAGTTTTAAGGTTGGGAACATTAATTATGTTATCGCCTTTGTTCACTTTGATTTTATTAGAATAGCATTTTTTACCGTCTTCGGTATATATTTCTACTTGTACGTCTCTCCTTTCTTGCATGGACTGATAGTGAATACTTATGACTTTATTAGCCGTAACTGGATTGGGATATACTCGAAGTGATTCTTGGTTTATTACCACATTGGGCAGGTAAGGAATAATTAATTCTTTTATGTATAATAATGTACCTGAATCTTTTTTTAGGGTTGCATCATAGGGCAAAGCATATTGTGTATTTACTCTTAAAGTAGTAGTTGAGTCCGACTTGGCTACAATGACTATTTCTGAGTCGGATGAAACAATTTTCCACTTACCACGAATAGTAACTACTAAAGGGGTCGCTATTGAATATTGAATTAACTGAGGCGGAAAAAAGCTGGAAATGGTATTGCTCTTTTGGAGATTAGGACTGGGATTTACAATTGTTAGACTCAATAAGGTATCGCCCTGATTGATGCCCATTGCATAACAAGGTTTGTCAACCGATTTAAGGATACTGGTTGAATCTCCAATTTTATTTATCGGCTGAAAAATGGCATAACCTTGAATATTCTTTGGTTTATAATATACATAGTGCATGGCTGAATCGGCTTGTTTTACAATATAAATTGCAGTAGCAGTACTGCTCATGCTTGTTGCAAATTGGTTGAGTGCCGATGGTTTAGTATTGGGTATGATTACATATTCATAGCCTTTGTTATAGGGGGCAGTTCCATGGTCTAACCACACATTTGCCCAATTGCCTGCTGATTGGTAAATGGAATCATCAACTTTCAATGAGAATTGTTGTTTTTTGACTGAAATGTGCAGGGAGTCATTTGATTTGATATAAAAGCCAGTGCCATAAGGGGATATGATTTGGTAGGGGCCTATTTGGAAAAGATGACTGGTATAATTGAACGCCTTGTTTGCAATACCATTGATAAACATAGTCTGATTGCTATCGGTTAATTGGAAAATATTGGTTTGGGTTTTATTAATTGCATTCTTGTTGGTGATCCCTGAACCCAAACAAACAATAATCGTGTCGAAAGCAAACCAACTTTTTTGGAATTTGAATGATGTGTCCCTCTGTGGACCTCTGCAACCAGACTGAAATAAATAAGGTGCTTGTTGGAATTTCATGGCACTCAGTCCATAGTCGGCTCTTGTTTTGAAGGAAAAGTTTTTAACCCTATTTTGAAAACTCAATGAAGCAGCTAAGGAACCTGAGTATGCAAACTCTTTTCCATAGGGTTCGTTGCAAGCTAAAGAATCTAGATTCAAAACAATGGTAGTTGCCCCATTTGGAAAGCGGTGGTCATAGCCGTTGGTGTATTTAAAAATGTCAAATGTATAGCCATTGGGACTTGTTCCGAAAGAACCACTCAATTTGTTTGCCGCAACGCCATTATATAATATATCAATGCTTCCATAAGGGAGATAGCGACTATAAACATCCCTACGTTGACCGCTTGAACCTGATAAGCCACACTCAACACCCCAAAAATCTGGACTCAACATTTTAACGGTAGCCAACCATTTGTTTTTTCTGTAGAGACCCATATTTGCATAATTCATTTGTATGAAGCCTGACGGATATTCTTCTGCAGGAAACTTGGTTGTGGGCAAATTGTTATCTTTATAACTTGAAAAAATTCTATTGTAAGCTCCAGCTAACAAAGTATCGGCGCCGGTTCCTGTAATGCCATTACCTAATCTTGCGAGACGAGATAAGAAATTGTAAGTACCACTTAAGGAAAAGAAATCCGATTGCCCTTCTCCTTTATTGCCGTAGGAAGTGTTCAATACATTTTCTTGTAAGAAGAAATTATAGGTCATATCCCTAATTCTAGCATAGGTAAGTGAATCGGTTTTGAATTGGGTATTGCGCAAATGGAACAACCATTGTGCATACGAGACATATAATGGCTGGGTATAACTATAATAATGAGCCAAATGATGGAACGAAGAACCATCCACCTTTATGTTATCCTCTTGACCATCATTAGGTATCATGAAATTAGCTATGATTTTATTGAAACCCCTTAGATATTGAATGGCAATGGCAGTATCCCGAATCATAGCGAGCGGATAACCCATGAAGCCGATTATTTGCTTTCTTGGGTTGTCTGTACTTAGTGGACTATAAACAGTTGGGGGCATCCAAGCGCAGCCAAATCTCAAATCCCATTTTACGTAGTTGGATAAATCATTGAAAAGCGTGGTGTCAATGGAATAAATTTTATTTGCCAAAAGCGCGAGACCCGTATAAAAATTAGGGGAATTGTAGGTACCTATCCGATAATTGCCACCAGCGAAATTGCCATTATCTAATAAAAATCGAAGCATGACGATTGCTTTATTGAGGCTGACGGTGTCGTTAAATTGATACCAGGCATAAGCAAATGTTTGAAAGTTGGAGGTGAAGTCTCTATAGGGTCCTTCGGGATTAAATGGATAACCGAATACTGCTTGTCCTTTTACGGTTCCGTCAATATTGACCGAAAAGCCAGTTGAATCATAATAGACATTCGCACTGGCAATATCGGCTGCTGTTACTTTATTGGCAGCATAAATATCCGTCATGAAGGAAGATAGCACTTTATTAAAATCAGATTTCTCGGATGTAGAGGGGGTAGTAAGATTGACATTTGGAGGTAGATTGTAGATGGTATTGTCATCGTAAATGGGGTAACGACCTGTAGTTTTGATGATGCTATCGGGCATGGGCAGCGAAATTGGGGTTGCCATGCTGGAACCTATCCAACTGACGGCATCAAAATTTAATTGACCACTGCCTTGGTAGGGTGCAATAAAATAAGCAGTGGTGATGGAATCGACGGTCGTGGGTGCATTACTTGGTTTATACATATTGCTCTTATAAACTCTAATTACTTCGTACCAACCTTTATAATTCAACCGAAGAGAGAAATAATAACGCAACCTTTTTTTCTTATCGAAAAACTGAATGGTGAGGCTATCTGATGGACTTAGTACAGTATTATAAACCCCGATATCAAAAGTGTTGGTGCTGGAGGAATTGATAGCAAAAGGATTGAACTTAATGCCAGTTACTTTTAGTGTATCGTTGGCAGTCCATTTCCAAGCTATTGATTTTGAGCCAAGGCGGTAGTGGTTGGTATCTGCTGAAAGTGTTCCCTTGGTTGCTGACCAAGTGGTGGGAACGGATTCCAAATCGGTTTGGGCAGAACAAATTTGCAATTGGAGAATAGAAACTAAAAGAAAGAATAGTAAGTTGAACTTTTTCATATTTCAAGATTTGTATTTTAATGTCATTTATTTCAATACCTATTGTTAACCCAATAAAATGCAGGTAATTTAGATTGAATGTGATACAATTTACATTGAGTGCATAAAAATCTTACGCTGCATGGCGACACTCTTCGTGGAAAAAAATTCACGCTTAATAAAACTAAATGAGGTTTATTTTTTTTCTAAAAAAAAAATTGCAGACTTAAGACCAGGTGCATTTGGAGTGATTATAATATCCTTTAATCGGCTCTCTATCTTAATCCATACAAGTGCCTTACCATCGCGAACTTCTATAGCGTCCGATTGATAAGGTTCATGGTCGGCAAGGTCACCATTATCAACCCCCAAAATCTTTGCATCGCCTTCTATATGTATTACCACTTTGTTTTTTGCCAAAGGATTTATTCGTTGTTGGCTATCAGTTACACTAATGATAAAAGGAATAACGACTGCGTCATCACCCACGAAATCAGGCATTTCTCGATTGATATGTACTTCCGATGCATTTTCTGCCGTTTCCAATTCATGAACAACCAATTTATCTCCACTTGTGCCAACTGCTTTTATCCTTCCCTTCGTATATGGAATCGTCCACTTTATTACTCTATCTTTAAAATCTTTCAAGTATTTAGTTCCTACTTCCTTATCGTTCAAATACAAAGAGACTTTGGGACAATTAGAGTAAGTAAGTAAGGTAACAGTGTCGCCAATAGCCTTATCCAAATTCCAATTAGAAACAACAGGCGGTCCAAACCAAGGTTTCTGCCAATGATGGGTAGTGTCGTAGTTTGAAGCAAGGGAGTCATCAACTGCTGCAATATGTACCATCGGATTTTCAGAATAAATACTTTGCTGAAAATAGGCATAAGGCTTAAAGAACCCATTTGTTAGCAATAACCCATTTGTCAACCCCTTTCGAGGCCATCCCATTGATTCACCCAAATAATCGATGCCTGCCCAAATATATTGACCCGCAATAAAGGGGTATTTCTCTACTGCAAACCATGAATTCCTGGCATAATCAATTTCAATACCTTTTTTGGCACTACTTTCAAAATAAGCCTTTGTTTCTGTACCGATAAACGCTTTTTCTGGGAAATCCTTTTTCCATTCAGGAAAATTATGTGTCCTGTAATTATAGCCTACCACATCTGTATATTTTATCAGGTTTGTATATCCGCCTTTTTTATTGCCCTTACTTGGATGCATGGCACAAGAAACAAGACGAGTAGAATCGACAGATAAGAGAATATTTTTAAGCCTTGTAAAAATTTGTATCCCTTTTTCAGTAGCCTGTTCATCAGTCTCATTACCTACAGTCCAAAGTATTACACTTGGACGATTTCTGTCTCTTTGGATATAATATTTTAAATCCTTTTCACTTTCTTCCACAAACTTGGCTGTGCTATCATACCCGGTATGTTTTCCTGTCCATTTATCGAACATTTCGCCAATAACCAATATTCCGATACTATCACAAAGGTCGAGCAAGACAGGGGGTTGTGGATTATGGCTCAAACGGATTGAATTGCAACCCAATTCCTTCATTAACAAAAGTTGACGGCGGTAAACCACATCAGGAACGGCAGCACCTAACGAGCCTGCATCATGATGAATACAGACCCCTTTAAGAATCACCTTTTTATTGTTCAGAATAAATCCACTGTCTTTATCAAAAGCAATATTTCGGATGCCAAAATGTTCTGTCTTATCATGTAACAACTGGTTTCCTTTAAAAATTGTTGTATGTAGATTGTATAGATAAGGATTTGTTGTTGACCAAAGCATTGCATTTTCTATCGATAATTGATTGTCAATGTCAACCACCGTATCAACAGTTATTTTCTTTGAGGATGTGGCAACAATTATGTTTTCCTTGTTGAGTACTTCTTGTATTACTGTTAGCTTTTCCTTTTTTCCCGACTCATTTCGTACCGAGGTATTTATCATCACTTTACTAGTATTCTGTTGGGTATTTGTACGAATAAAAGTGCCACCGAATGGAATATAAACGGGTTGATTTACTTCAATCCAAGTGTGCCGGTTTATACCACTTCCTCCGTACCATCTGTTTGCAGGAGGGTTATCATTGTTTACATGTATGCTGATGGTATTTTCCTTATCAAAAAATAACAACTTAGATAAATCTACAGCAAAACCTGAATAACCATAAGTTTGATGCCCAACGAAAGTTCCATTTATCCAAACATCAACATTCATAAATATGCCATCGAAACGACAGGCAACCTTTTTGTTTTTCCAAGAAAGAGGTGCTTTAAAGTGCTTGCGATACCAAGCTGTTCCTGTAATAAAATAGCCCCCTTCAAATGAACTTTTATTTGATTTTGAAACAGTATCTTCTATTGACCAATCATGCGGAACATTTATTTTGCGCCAACTTTCATCTTGAAATTGATATTTTGCGGCTTCCACATCCTTGGTTTTAGAAAACAACCAATTTTCATCAAAACTTAGTTTGAAATTAGGTTGCGAAAATGAAATGACCGATTGGGATAAACCCATAGATAAAAACAGTAGAAAAACAAACCTTTTAGTCAAAGAAATCTTCATTTGTAATTTATGCGCTTTAAAAATTAAAAGAATATATGGACAATTATTATTTGGTCTGAAAATCAGCAATTTAATATTTCAAAAAAAGGATATCGTTGGTAATCGGGTTCCAAATGCATTAAAACCACTACTGGAGATGTTCATAATTTACAAATTTCTCGCTTCCCCTCTACCACCTTTTAGGAAGCGTACAAGTGCTAATGCCACCAAAGGGTAATGGGATGCGTAATAAATGGACACTTTCATCAAGTTTTAACACTGACCAATTGGTAGGTTCACATTCTTGCTATTGGATTTTCACAATCCACAACAGGGCAAAACAGGCCGAGATGATATTTAATTCTACTTTGGCAGATTCAATAGGTAAAATTAGGACTGTCTGAATGATTGATTTCTAACCCGAATAAATCAGGGCTAAAGCCAAAATGTAGAGCATGTAAAATCTCCATTCTAAAGCAAGGAGTTAATGATTTTTGAACATTCTTTCAATCAAGTTTGCCAAAGTAGAATTCATCTTCTTTTCTTTTTACGGAAGTATTCATTTTTTACTTGCTACTTTGATGTGCTGAAATACTATCCCTCAACACTTTTTCTTTATTGCCATCCCAATAAGCACAATTCAAGCGTATGAAAACTGATGAATAAGGAATGGTTTCGTTTGTTTTCAATACCAATACTTTGAACAATTTGGTCACAGCATCTATTTTGTGAAATACCGAATCATGAGGCAACACCTCTGTGTTGCTCCCTAAAATCTTGTTCAAGGAATCCCTAAAAGATGCAATATTGGCCACCTGACTTGGTGTGATAAATCCCAATTCTTTATCTGTAAATATTTCGGCATTTACATGTGTGGAGCTGTCAATTTCCTTTTTTGCATATCTCAGCACGTCCAAAAGGTTTTCATTGGTATAAACGGTTTCCACCCCTGCGGCGGTTTGTTCCGGATATGCTTTGTCCAGAATCAATACCCAATTCCTATGGCCTAACAAGGGTAATCTATCCTTAAATCTTACCTTCCAATCTTCTTTTGAAGCTGTGTTAGTAGTAATCTTATGGTTATCACAAGCCACTAGAAAGATTAAGGCTAAGATGGCCACATACCTATTTGTAAAGTGCCTGTTCATATAATCAAGCTTAAAAGTTGTCAATCACTTTTTATTCTCCAACTCCCAATTATCAGTTCTGAACGGGCTTGCAGGCAATCCTTCTTTGTTGTACAAATTGCATCCTATTGGATTATCAGCCCAAGCATATCTTACTGCTACTGGATTTTGCACTGCATCGCTTTCTACAATTATTGTGTTGCCCTTGATTGTGGCATTTGCCCAAACAAATTTTTTGTCTTCGCCTGCAATGGCAAACTGTTTTAGCTTGTCGGCATCTTTAGACATTAATCCACTACCTATATTGTTAAAAGAGAGGATGATTTTGTGGTTCTCTATTTTCATGGATGAAAAGGTGGGACCGCTATAGGCGATGTCTTTTTCATGGTAGGCTATTTTTTCGGCAGCAAGGGCAAGCCTTTTTCCAACATCGCCTTTGTTTTGTGGATGAATATTGTAGGTTTCGCCGAGGTCGATGGTAACTGCCAATGCAGAATTGGGTACTTCTTGCGAAACCAATAATTGGGCATTTCGCAATCCCGCCCAATTGCTTTCGGAAGGTGCTGATTTTGGCTGTAAATAATTGGCTAATTGCACTATCAAAAATGGGAAATCGCCTTGTGCCAACTTGGTGCGCCAATCGGTAATCATGGCTGTTAATAGTTGTTTATATTCTTCATGCTGCGAGGCATTGGATTCGCCTTGATACCAAGCGGCACCTTTAATAGTGTAGGAAACGAAAGGTGCAAGCATTCCATTGTATAAAGCTGTTGGCTGATTCTGAAAATTGGTGAAAGAAGCTACAGGAAGTGCTGACATGGCTGTACCAATTTGATATTGCCAATCGCCGGTTAAGTCAATTTCTTGATTGTCCAGGAGCATATTGTATTTCTTGTCGGGAACAAAGCCACCTAAACCGTCTGTATCTACAATTCTAATGGCAATTATATTGACTCCTTCTTTTAATAATCGAGCAGGGATTGTGTATTTACGAAAGGCGTATTTGTTGGGACTATTGCCTACTTTTTCGCCATTGAAATACGTAGAATCAGCATCATCAATCATACCAAGATTTAATATCGCATCGTGATTAATCATGGATTTAGTGAGGGTGATTTCCTTTCTTGCCCAAACCACACCATGCACGTCTTTTGCTCCATATTTATCCCAATAGCCTGGAACTTTCATGGTTTGCCAATCTTTTGTGGGGATGTCCACAGCATACCATGCTTTTTGTAAATCCAACAAGCCTTTATCATTTTGCTTTAGTTGTTTATACCAATTAGTAGAAATGGATTTATCGCCCTTGGCTATGGAATCCGTTTTGGTAGAATCTTTGAGCAAGGGAAGTTTTTGAAGGTATTTATCAAAGCTTTTTAATCCTTCTTCGCTTGTCCATGCTTGGGCGGGTGTGCCGCCCCAACTTGTGTGGATGATGCCGATAGGCACTTTGTATTTTTCATTAAGATTCTTGGCTAAATAGTAGGCTACTGCACTAAACTTTCCAATATTGGCAGGGCAGGCTCGTTTCCATAGTCCACTTGTAGATTCTTTTGGGGTGAAGCTTATTTGTCTTCCAACCGCAAACTCTCGTATCAAATTATTTTCCGCATCTGCCAAATCATTGGGGTATTTATTGGCTAGATCCTGCATCGTAAAACCCATATTAGATTGACCGGAACAAAGCCAAACGTCGCCAAACAATATTTCTTTTATGGTTTTTGAAAAATCGCCAGTGGTGATTGTTAATTCATAAGGTCCCCCAGCCTTGGTGCTTGCCAACATCACTTCCCAACGTTTGGAGGCATCAGGCTTTACAGTATATTTTTTATTATTAAATATAACCGTTACTTCCGCTCCCCCACTACTCCAACCCCAGATTTTAACTGGTTTGTCCCGCTGTAAAATCATGCTGTCGCTTACAAGGGCAGGCAGTTTTATTTGGGCATTTGATAAGTTATTACACAATAAAGAAATGAATAAAATGGCAAGTATAGAAGAAACATTGTCCATTTTTATTTTACTCGAAGTCAATCTGCAATATAATATCATAATTTGTTTAGTCTAAAATATTTGTAACTAAAAAGTACATGTAGCTTAAGGTCAGATTATGCAAAAAGATTTATAGTGAGTACTTGAAAGACAATATAAATAATTACTTGATGTTGGTTGTTAATGTGAAATAAAATTGGTATACCATTTAAACAAAAAAGATTTCAAGTACTTAGCTATGTAGGGTTTCACATTCAGCAACAAAATTTCAATAGCATAATATGCTATTGATAGTAGGTATAAGGTTGAATCTACTATCAACCCTTCTCATATTTATCCCTAAACTAAAATAAAACATGTTGATATTCTATTTTTTACACTTGATTATTGTTTTCAAAATGAAAAGAATCTCTATTCAACGAAACAATTTTTAATAATTATCCTGCAGAAAAAAATCAAAGGAGTATTCATTCAATGCTTTACACTAAAAAATATTGTTCGTCTCGAAATGCCTTCTCCATTATGGCTTTCTATTTATACAAGTCTGGTATAACATTCGGATCTATTAAGTTCTGTAGGTCAACCCTGTACTCTATTTGATCTTTTATCAGCTCTCATTTAGTGAGCTTCGACTCCCTATTTGCTGCCTTCGACTCCCTATTTGCTGCCTTCGACTCCCTATTTGCTCCCTTCAACTCCCTATTTGCTCCCTTCAACTCCCTATTTGCTGTCTTCAGCTCCCTATTTGCTACCTTCGACTCCCTATTTGCTACCTTCAACTCCCTATTTGCTCCCTTCAACTCCCTATTTGCTGTCTTCAGCTCCCTATTTGCTGCCTTCAACTCCCTATTTGCTGCCTTCAACTCTCTATTTTGGAGTACTAACACAGTATATGGTAGCTCAAACTCACAAATTTGGAGCAGTAGCTAGCTATAAACGACCCTGCTTTTTCATTTTTCTACTTACATACCCAATGCCACTTGCAGCAAGTAACAAACTCATTCCCCCATCAAAAGGAACTACTGGCACACCATCATTACTTGGTCCGCCAACAGTTGTACTTCCTGGACCACCAATACCTGGGTCATTGGGATCGGGTGTTTGTGCATTTGCTACACCAATTGTTAGTAGCAACATTGCAATGGGTGTGATTATTTTTTTCATTTCTTCTTTTTTAATGATTGA